>Ga0302196_10000112_pt1 | contig 80206 bp, 67 predicted proteins | sample II_Bog_N1_3_FD_198794 | JGI IMG/M metagenome (GOLD analysis project Ga0302196, IMG submission 198794) | Peat permafrost microbial communities from Stordalen Mire near Abisko, Sweden - II_Bog_N1_3 | ecosystem: Environmental > Terrestrial > Soil > Wetlands > Peat | place: Sweden: Abisko... | reverse complement strand
GCACAAGACGCCTGCGGTGAAGCGATGGCTGACCAAGCATCCGAGATTTCATCAGCATTTCACGCCAGTAGGCGGTTCATGGCTCAATCAAGTGGAGAGGTGGTTCTCTGGGCTAACCAATAAGGCGTTACGGCGCGGCGTGCACAGGAGTGTGAAGGAACTAATCGCTGCGATCGAGAATTATACCATGGCGAGCAATGCGACAGCCAAGCCCTACCGGTGGATGAAGACCGCTACGGAAATACTGGATTCGATGAGACGATTCTGCGAAATAACCAACCGGGCTCATTTGTCATGAACTTCAGTGTCAGGACACTAGGATGTGCTGGACCAGGTCGTTGGTGCCAATGGAGAGGAAGTCGCATTCCCCCGCCAGCTCCTCGACCACGCCGACCGCCGATGGCAGCTCGATCATCACCCCCAGCTCGGGCTGCCGGTTGCAGTCGAGGCCCTCGGCGATCAGCGCGGCGATGCACTCGCGCACGATGCCGGTGATGATCAGGAAGGCGTCGACCGAGGAGACCAGGGGGAAGAGGATCTGCAGGCGATGCCCATGGCCGCTGCGCAGCAGGGCGCGCAGCTGGGTGCGGAAGATCGCCTGGTGGCGCAGCGAGAAGCGGATGCCGCGCAGGCCGAGCGAGGGATTGGCCTGGTCATCCTGGGGGTAGTACGAGAGCACCTTGTCGCCGCCGACGTCCAGGGTGCGGAACACCACCGGCCGGCCGCCCATGCCCTCGAGCAGGCGCCGGTAGATGCGCATCTGCTCCACTTCGCTCGGCAGGTCGTCGCGCACCAGGAAGGGGATCTCGCTGCGGTAGAGCCCGATGCCCTCGGCCTGGCAGGCGTGCACCAGCGGCAATTCGGCGAGCAAGCCGACATTGGCAAAGACGCGGATGCGCCGGCCATCCCTGGTCATGGTCTCGGCGTGCCCGAGCGGGCCAGGTGCGACCGGCTTCGACGTGCGTGAGAGCAGCGGGGCATAGGTGCCGATCAGCGCCTCATCCGGATCGACCACCACGGTGCCCTGGATCGCATCCAGGAGGATGCGCTGGCCCTCGTCCAGGGCACTGACCGCCTCGCCCTCGCTGAGCACCATCGGCACCTGCAGCGAACGGGCGAGCATGGCGATGTGCGCGGTCACCCCGCCGCCGGTGAGGATGATGCCGCCGATGCCTTCTGCGACCACGCGCAGCAGGTCTGAGGGCAGGAGCTCCTCGGCGATCAGGATGCGGCCGCTGAGATCGCGGCAGGGGGATTGCGGTCCGCCGAGGTTGGCGAGCACGCGCTGGCAGAGGTCGCGCAGGTCATGGCTCTTCTCGCGCACGCTCAGCGAGCGGCTGGTCGAAAGGATCTGGATGAAATGGTCGAAGGCCTGGCGCACCGCCTCGACGACCTGCAGGCCGGTGCCCAGCCGCTCGTCGATGCAGGCCATCAGGGCATGGTCTGCGAGGATGGCCAGGTGCGCGCAGAAGAGGTCGGAGACCGGTTCCTCGATGCGCGCCACGATGCGCTTCTGGAAGTCCTTGAGCTGGGCGGCGGTCGCGGCCATGGCGCCGAGCACATCGTCGCGCGTCAGCGGCCTGCCGGGATCGACCTGCGTCATCTCGGTGGCCGCCGCGCGGGGGGTATCCCACAGGACGGTGCCGATGCTGATGCCGTCGGAGGCCGCCTTGCCGGGGATGGAGCGCATGATCGTCGTATCAGCCACCTGCAGCTCCTGTGACCGTCGATGGCGGCGAAAGGACCCGGAGCCGTCGCCGCATCAGCCCCTCCGGCCTGCGCTGCTCCACCCCCGCGACCGGGGTCCCAGCCCGGCGCAGGCTGACGGATATTAGGGCTACCCATGGCACCGGGGTGCCGTTGACGCCGGGATGCCCTGGCTGGCCGCAGGCGATCATGCGCCTACCACAGCGTCGTGCACCGGCGGCACCGCCCCGTCCATCAGCGCGCCGGCCTGTTCCAGCACTCGGCCAGGGGCGCCGCCTGCTCGGTCGCACCGGAGTGCGGCAGGCTGTACATGTCCTCGATCGTGCGCAGGACGTTGTAATGGGTGATGTGCTCGGCATCCGGACCCACCTTGACCTGCGCACCGACGATGACGGTGAGGATCTGGTTGGTGCCCTTGTAGTCGTCCTCGTCCCAGGTGACGATCAGCAGGCTCTGGTGCGTCTTGGCCCATTGCGCATAGCCGTCCAGATGCTCGCGCAGCCAGCCGTCGCCGCGTTCGACCGTGCCATCGTGCATGTCGTTGAGCAGGTTGGGGATGACGAAGGACACCGTGGGCAGGGTGGAGAAGTCCTGCGGGAAGCTGGACAGCGGCATGTTCCTGGTCGCCGGGATGCCATTGCTGGGGGCATCCTGCCAGTTGATCCAGGGGCAGTGCTTGCTGGCGTACTTGCCCTGCTTCGATGCCAGCGAACCGACCGCCGGGAGATCCTCGCTGTAGGCGCCGAAGGAGAGCCCCTTGGCGATCACCGCGGCACCGAGGTTCGGGGAGGTGAAGCGGTGCGGCGTCGCATCATCGGTCACACCCTGGGTCGAGCCGGAGAACAGCGCCAGGTAGTTCGGCTGCGAGGGGTGGGTGATGGCGTAGGACTGGGTCATCGCCGCCCCCTGGTCCGCCAGGCTGTTGATGTAGGGCGCCATCAGCGAGCCGAGGATCTGGATCTTGGAGTGGTTCTCCTCGATGACGATCAGCACATGGTCCGGGGTCGGCACCGCCGCCTGGAGGCCGGCCATGCACCCCAGCAGCAGGAATGCGATGGCCGGACTGGATCTGCCCGGTTGCGGGATCGTGGATGGAAGGTGCATCCGGTGCTCCTGGTGGTGAGAGCGGCAGCCGGCCGCATCGACGCCGCTGAGGTCGTGGGGGGGGTGGAGGTGACGCGACGATGCTGGAGCGCTGGTCCAGGTGCTCAAGGGGAATCCCCCCTCTCCCGGCCTGGCCCGTCGCTCAGCGCGGCGGGTGCAGCGCCGAGCGGGAGCCCAGCCGGCGTGCTGGCCGGCGCCCACACCGCCACGGCGTGCGCTGTGCAACCTTCCCCCCTTCGCTGCAGGTCCCCTACCCGCCTGATCGTCCTCTTCTGTGCCGCGGCACCACCGGCTGCCCCGCAGCTCGGCGCCCCCGCCTCCCGCATGCCCGCCACTCCGACGAGCGGGCGGACGTCGCTTCCTGGGACAGGACCGGTCATGGATCATGATGCCACCACGGCGTTCGAACGGCCCCCCGCCAGCGGCGACCAGGAGGCCAGCTGGACGACATCCGCTTTCCTGCGTGACGCAGAGCGGGAGGCTGAGCTGGTGCCGGAGGCCGAGCTGCTGCCGGTAGCCGATCAGGTGCCGGAGGCCGAGCTGCTGCCGGACACCGGCGCGCCGGCCGATGCCGGTGATCCGGCGATGGACGCGGACAGCGATGCGGTCGCGGGCGACGGCGACACAGATGGCGATGCCTGGTCATCGCCGCCCGACGACGACGCGCGGGGTGGGCTGGCCGACCCGATCCAGGCCTACCTCGCCCACATGGGATCGTTCGCGCTGCTGACCCCGGCCGAGGAAGTCCAGCTAGCCCGCCGTATCGCCCTTTACCGCAGCGGCTACCAGCGTGCGCTGCTGGGCACCACGGTAGCGGTGCGGCTTGCCGTGCCGTGGATCGAGCAGGAATGCGAACGCCGAGCGGCCATGATCGCCCAGTCGCGCTCCCCGGGCGGCGCCACCGGTCAGCGTGAGCGCCTGGCGCAGCTGCAGGAGCATGGCGCCACCCTGGCCCAGCTCGAGCAGCGCCTCGGCCGGCAGCCGGCCCACCCCGGATGCGTGACGGGGATCGACGGGCGTTCAGGCGATGCGAGCGTCAGCGCCGGCGGGGAGCAGGCGCACGATCACCTGCTGCGCCGGCGCCTCGCCCGCGCCGCGGCCCTGCTCGGCGAGCTGGGCCTCGAGCGCACGCTCATCGAGCGCATCCACGGGGAGCTGCTCGACCTGCGCCGCACCGTGCTGCGCCTGCACTCGCCCTCGCCTGCCGAGCAGCCGGACGCAGCCGAGCGGCTGGAGCGCCTGGACGGCGGTCTCGGCGAATCCCGGGACGCCTTCCTCGCCCGCTGCGCGCGCATCCTCCGGCGCCGCCGGCTCTATGAGCTCGCCAAGCAGCAGCTGGTGGCGCACAACCTGCGCCTGGTGGTCTCGATCGCCAGGAAGTTCCGCCATCGCGGGCTGGAATTCATCGATCTCATCCAGGAAGGCAATGCCGGGCTGCTGGTGGCGGCGGATAAGTTCGAGTACCAGCGCGGCTACAAGTTCTCCACCTATGCCAGCTGGTGGATCCGCCAGGCGGTGCAGCGTGCCATCGATGAGCAGGCGAATCTCATCCATCTGCCGCAGCACCTCATCGACACGCGCAACCGCATCCACGCCATCCGCCGGCGCTTGACCGCGGCGACCGGCCACCAGCCAAGCGCCGAGGTGCTCGCCCGGGAGGCAGGGGTGACGCCGGAGGAGTTCAACCGCATCAGCGGCGCGGCCAGACGCACCGTCAGCCTCGACCGGCCGCTGGTTGCGGGCGGCGATACTGCCTTCGGCGCGCTGATCGCAGATCCGCGCCGCGCGCCCAGCGAGGATATCGATGACTCCGCTGAACTGGCCGGACGCGTGACCGGCCTGCTCGGCGTCCTCAATGCGCGCGAGAGCGAGATCATCGCGCTGCGTTATGGGCTGCGCGATGGCCATGCCTATACCCTCACCGACATCGCCCAGCGCTTCCAGGTGACCCGTGAGCGCATCCGCCAGATCCAGGTCACCGCGCTCACCAAGCTCCGGCATCCCGCCCTGCGCCATCAGCTCGAGTCCTTCATCCGCTCCGGCGATTGAGGCGCTGGACGGTGGCGGGCGGCTACGCCGCGCGCGCTTCTGCCCACCGCCCCCCAAGGTTTCCCCTGGCAGTGCACCGGTGGCGGTGCGAGCATGCCAGCAGCCACCCGCAGCCGGAAGGCCGCCATGACCGATGATCCTGGTCCGCTTGATCGCTCCGCAGATGCCCGCTTCGCCCTGTCCCGCCCCCCTGGCGCATTCGGCGACGACGCCCCGGTCGCCCGCTCCCCCTGGAGGATGCTGCGAACCATCGCGATGACGCTGATCACCGCTGCCGTCATCGGCTTGAAGTACCTTGCGGGGTTGAAGACGCTGGCGATCCCCCTGCTCAAGTTCCTGCCCCTGCTGCTAAAGACCGGCGGCACCATGGTGCTCTCGGTCATGGCCTACACCCTGTTTTGGGGCTGGGAATTCGCGCTCGGCTTCGTAATCCTGCTCCTGATCCATGAGTGCGGCCATCTGCTGGTGGCCCGCAGCCTGGGCCTGAAGGTCGGCGCGCCGGTCTTCATCCCCTTCATGGGTGCCTTCATCGCGCTCAAGGACGCTCCGCGCAATGCCTGGGTCGAAGCCCTGGTCGGCATCGGGGGACCGCTGATGGGAGCGGTCGGCGCGCTGACCTGCGGGCTCATCGGCTGGTACACCGGAAGTCCGTTCTGGTTCGCCCTGGCCTATAGCGGCTGCCTGCTCAACCTCTTCAACCTCATCCCCATCGGCACCCTGGATGGCGGGCGCATCGTGACCGCCCTGTCGCCCTGGCTGTGGCTGGTCGGCTCGCTCATCCTGGGTGCGCTGCTGGTGCTCCACCCCAACCTCCTGCTCGGAGTGATCCTGATCCTGTCGCTGCCGCGCCTGTGGTCGCTGTTCCGGCCGGCCACCGACGCCCAGCGCCGGTATTTCGAGGTCACGGCCGGCCAGCGCCTGGCCATCGGGCTGCTCTACATCGGCCTGGCCGGTGCCCTGGCCTGGGGCATGGCCGCCTGCCAGGTTGCGCCCCCGGACGATCCCTCCCGCCTGTAGGCCTGGCGCCACCGCCGCAGCGCGGCCTCGGGCGTTGACTGGCGGCATCCGCATGCCGAGATGGGGCATCCCCCCAGCTGGAACCGCCCCGATGCCCACACGCCCCTGCACCGCCCTGCTCGTCGCCATCGGACTGGTCTTCGCCCAGCAACGGGCGGCTGGCGGAGGCGAGGCGGCGGCGCCAGCCGCGGAGCGCGCCATCCTCTTCGGCGCCGATTTCGGCGCCGACCGTCCGCCGGCCACGCGCAGCCTGTTCTATGAGGCCGGCCTCAACGGCGTGCGCCTGACCGGCGGGGGCTATGGCTGGGCGGCGGATGGCCACGCCAGCTGGGCGGCCGAGCTCGCCAAGCATGGGGTGGGCGTCTACCTGCAGCTCGGCAGCCACTACCCATCGGCCGACTACTTCGCCCAGAAGGACGCCTGGCTGGTCGATCAGCAGGGTGCAACCGGGATCGAGGATCACGCCTCCTGGGCGATCACCTACGACGGCTCCGCGTGGCCGCAGTATGCCTACGCGAACCAGGGCTTCCGCGACCACCTGGCGAAGGATTTCACCGCCTACCTGACGCACTTCCCGCCCAGCCACCGCATCGCCGGGGTCATCCTGCACAACGAACCGGGCATGCACTGGCTCACCAACCGCCTGTTCGACTACAGTCCTGCGAGCGTCGCGGGCTTCCGCGCCTGGCTGCCCAGCCAGCACGGCGACATCGCCACGCTCAACCGCCGCTGGGGGACGCACTATGCCTCCTTCGCCGAGGTCGTCCCGCCGGGCAAGCCGCCGGGGGTGGCGCTGGCGGCGTGGATGGACTGGCGGCGCTGGCAGGTGGCGTCGATCGCCGACTTCCTGCGCTGGGAGGCCGGCTTCGCCCAGCGCGTCCGCCCCGACCTGGCGCGCACCACCAACCTCGACGGCCCGACGAACAATTGGTATGCCTACCGCTGCGCCGATCTCGAGGCCTACAGCGCGGCCATGGACACCGTCGGCATGGACATCTATCCCAGCCAGTGGAGCGACCGCGCCTTCGTCCCCTATGCGCTCGACCAGCTGCGTGGCGTGGCGCACCACCGCCGCGCCGAGGTCATCGAATGCGAGGTGTTTTCGCAGCGCTCGCCGGTGTGGAAGCCGCTCAGCGAGGCCGTGCGCGCCGATCTGCTGCGCAGCGAACTGTGGACGATGTACGGCCACGGCATCGACGGGGTGATGCTGTGGGGCTTCAGCCGCTCCGACGAGTTCTCGCTCACCGATGGCGAGTACAACCTGCGCGTGCGCGCCTGTCGCGATCTCAGCCACGAGCTGCGCATGCTCCATCTGGGCGCCTTCCGCGCCGCACCCGCGGCAGTGGCGGTGTGCCTCGACCCGGACGCCTACATCCGCTCGGCGGCGCTGGAGAGCCATCCCCTCGACGGCGGATCGCAGCTCGATAGCGAGTTCCACGGCATGCATGCGGCGCTCGCCGACGCCGGCTACCCGGTCGATGTGGTGTTCGCGGCCCAGCTGCGCGCCGGGGCGGCGCGCAGCTACCGCGCCATCATCGTGCCGGCTGCCCCGCTGATGGATGCCGAGCTTGCCGAGAACCTGCGCGCCTTCGTCACTGCGGGCGGCACGCTGATCGCCAGCGCCGGGATCGCCGAGGCCGATCGCTGGGGCGCACCGGCCGGGAGTGAACCAGCCTTCGGCCTGGACGCGCTGTTCGGTGCCAGCGCGAGCGCCGGCGGCGCGGCGAGCGGCAGCATCACGGATGCGCCCGGCGGCACGCCGGGCGTGTCCGTCTCCGCCCCCCAGCTGCTGGTTGCGCACCAAGCGGAGGTGCTCGGCCACCTCGCCACCGGCAGCCCCGGCATCACCCGCAACCGCGTCGGCACGGGCCAGGCCATCCTCATCGCCGGTGCGGCCGGCGGGGGCTACCTCGGCGGCGCGCCGGGGTTGGCGCCGCTTCTCGCCGGCATCCTCCTGCAGGCCGGCATCCCGGCGCCGCTGGCGCTCAGCGATGCGGCCCGGACCCATCCCGACGCCGCCATCCTGGATGACGCCGCCGGCAACCACCTGGTGGTGGTCGCCGCGCAGGGCGCGCGCGGATCGGCAGCGGTTGCCGCCGATGCGGTCACCGTAGGCCTGCCCGGCGCGACCAGCGACGGCATCCATGCCGCCTTCGCCTTCCCCGGCACCAGCGAGGCCGGCGGCATGGTGACGAGCGGTCCGCGGGCGTTGGCCATCAGCGCATCCGGCTCCGGCTGCACGCTCGCGCTGGGGACGGTGTCCTCGGCGGTGCCGGTGCTGCTGGCCCATGATGCCGGACCGCTGCTCAGCCTCGCGACCCGAGGCCGCGCGGCGGCCGGCAGCAGCGCACAGCTCAGCGTGACGGTGTGGAACCCCTCGCCCACGCCCCTCAGCGGCACGCTCGACCTCGACCCATCCGCGGGCAGCATCGCCGCCATCCCCGCCGTGCCGGTCACGGTCGCGCCCTTCGGCAGCACTGTCGTCCAGCTCAGCCTGCCGCTGCCCGCCGCACCCACCCCGCGTCTGCCCCTGGGCGTGCTGCTGCATCACGGCGGCGCAGAGACCGCCGCCATCCCGATCGACATCCGGGTGGAGTGAACGGCCATGCGCCGCCGATGAAGCGGCGCACCAGGACGCATCGACCTGCACGCTCCTGGACCTGAATCAGGTGATGACCCTATAGGGACCAGGGCACGCAGCCGGTATGCTGCCTGCAGTGCCCGGGCGTGCCGTTGCCCTGGCGCTCGCTGAGAGTCCGCTGCACGGCCGTTCCCTCATCCCCGCCGCCACCCTGACGACCGCCTTCGGTCCGGAGCCTCCCATGCTTGGTACCATCCTTCTGGTGATTGTGGTGCTCGCCCTCATCGGTATTATCCCAGCGTGGCCCCATAGCAGATCCTGGGGATACGGCCCGAGTGGCGCGCTGGGCGTGGTGATGATCATCCTGCTGGTCCTGGTGTTGACCGGTCGGATGTGATGCGTCCAGGCGATCATCCGCAGCTGCTCATCCAGGCAGGAGGCACCCATGGTCCATCGCCCCCCTCGTCCCGCTGAAGCGTGCCCCCGCAGCCGGTGGGCTGGCGCCGATGCTGCTGACTCCGGCGCTGCCTGCCTGCCGAGCGGCCTTCCCCATGCGGGATTGGGCTGGGTGGTGTGGGTGCGGAAGCACGCCGACCGCACCCCGATGGCCGGCCTCGCCCTGCTGCTCAGCGCCCTGAGCGCCGGTGCCTGGGGCGCAGACGTGGCGCCGCCGTCACCGATGCCGGAGCTGCCGAGCGGCCTGGTGCAGCTGGATGCGCCCGCAGGATCGCCGCGCACCCCTGCGGCCGTGGCCGCTAGCGGATTAGAGCCGATGGACACCACCGGCCTCTCGCGCATCCCCGCCGTTGAGCATGCCCGCGCACGCGCCTACGACCTGCGCATGGGCTCGCTGTGGTCGCTCGATAGCGACCTCTACCTCGGCATCGACGACCCCTTCACCGGGGATCCGGAGCACCTCGTCCAGGACGGAACCTCCCAGCCGCCGTCACGCGATGCCTATGGCCACCACGACGGCGCCCTGGGCCTCGAATGGGATTTCTAAATCCTGCCTCGGCGTGATCCGCTGCGACCCCCGACATCCCGGGGTGGCTGGGTGCCGTCCTCAGCGCCGTCCCCGTGATCCGCCCCCGCCTCCGCCTCCGCGCGATGAGCGCATGGACGCCGACGGATTCGAGCGGTACTGCTGGAACTGCTGCGAGCGCTGGATGCCGCGGTTCTCGCTCCACATCTGGCGATTGAGCTGCTCGACGCGGGAGGGCGCCTGTTGACGTTGTATCATCTGGGGCCGCTGGACCGTCTCGGCGCGCTCCTGCGTGGTGGCTGACCGGAAGGTCGCCTCACGGTGCTCCTCCGCCGGAAGCGCCCCCCACCCCTGGCGCTGCCATTGCTGCCAGCCATCGCCCTGCGGGCGATAGACCTCGCCCTCCTGGGTGGTGAGGTAGCGCTCCTGGGCGCCGGCCGGACTGCGGGCGGACTCGCCAGCCGGGTGCACGGCCGGGGCCGCATGGATGGGTTCGCGGCTGATGGATGCGGGCAGCACCCGCTGGCGATTGGCCGAGTTGCGGTAGAGGTCGTCGGAATCCTGCTCGAAGGCGCGATCACGCCCATCGGCGCGCAGGTCGACCGCGGGGGCGGGTACGCCATGGCTGTCGGTGAGCTGACGGTCGGTGATCACCGGTCGGTAGCCACCCGGCCCCCACCAGCCTTCGCTATGGTGGCCGGTGCCGAAGCCGCCGTTGCGGCCGCCCAGGCCATGGCCGCCGACACCCCAGTGACCGGTCCAGGGATTGTAGATCATGCCGAATCCCCAGCTGACCTGGCGGGCGATGTAGCCATGGCCCCACCAGCCCGGGTACCAGTAGCCGGTGCCCCATACCACGCAGCCATCGTCGATGTAGCTGCCGAGGTAGCCGGGGGTGTAGCCGACATCGATATAGTCCGAGTCGGTGTCCGACGAGGTATCGTAGATGGCGACGTAGCGGTCGTTGTAGAGGGGATTGTCGGGCGGGATGGCGTCGACCGCGGGCGGACGGGTGGTGGACACCGTCCACGGGCCGGTGGCATTGTCGGCATGGTACCACACGCCCTGGTAGCAACAGTAGTAGTCGGTGTCCGAGACCTTGATCACATCCATCGGCGAGTTCACCGCATAGGAGAGGGCGGTCGGGGCGATCGGCTGCCATTGGGGATCGCCGTCGAAGGGGACGCTGATGGCGGCGTCGCGCTTCACCGCTGCGGTCTGGGGCACCTGGGCATCGAGCACCGCCTCCTCCGCCTCCGGCGTGCCGGGCACGTGCGCGAGGATGTCGGCATAGGTCGAGCCGGGCGGGATGCGGGCGAAGTCACTCGGCAGGCCGCCTGCCGCGACATGCTCCCAGGTGCCATGGGCGAGATCGCCGGTGTGGTACCAGCGCCCGTCCAGCAGCACGTAGTGCTGCTGATTGGTGGTGCTGGCGAAGAGGTCGTTGTCGGTATTGGTCACCGCGAGCAGCCCGGTGCCCTCGATCGGCTCGTAGGACGGCGGTCCATCGATGGCGATCAGTTCCGCCGGGACCTGGGTGACCACGATCTCCACCGGTTCGCCCACCGGGCTCGGCGCGCCGGGGTCCGCCACCCCGGTGAGGTCCGGGAGCAGTGCGGCGAGATCGGCTGGGACCTGGGGCGCCGCGCTCCAATGGCCGGTGATGGCGATGGCGGTGTACCACCGACCACCGTACCACAGCCACACCGATTGCGAGCTTTGCTCGCGCACCAGCGGGTAGGGGGTGTTGACGATGCGATCGAAGCGGGTGCCGCCGATGGGGGTCGCCCGCGGCTCGCCATCGATGTACAGCAGCATGGCCGGATGCTCATCGACGATGATGGTGACCGGGGCGGCATTGAGCGCCGCCTGGGCCTGGTGGTCGCGCTCGGCATCGCCCAGGCTGGTGAGCACGCGGTCGAGGCTGACCATCGGTGTCCGCCCGTGCACCAGGGCCGTCACCGCGGCGCTGATCGCCTGCTCGGTCTGGTCGCTGGCCGCCGGCAGATGCACCTTGGTCGCCTGCTGGCCGCTCAGGCTGATGGTGCGGTTGGCGCGGTCGATGGTGGCGCGGGCCGAGAGCCAGACCACGCCGAAGGTCGGCGTGCCGGTCGCTGCGGTGGTCAGGCTGAAGGCGGCGCGGGCGGTGAGCCGGTCGCCCTTGAGGCTCTCGACGTGGGGATGGAAGACGCGCAGTTCGCCGTCGTGGTATGGCGCCACCAGCGGCCAGTCCTCTGCTGCTGGAGCGGGGGCAGCGGGGGCAGCGGGCGTGCTGGCCACGGGAGCGGCAGGCGTGGCAGGGACCGCGTCCCCCTCGGCTGACGGCGCGCACCCCTGGAAGAGCAGCGCGAGCAGCAGCGCCAGGACGGTCGCAGAGCAGCACTCCGCCACGACCGCCGGCACGCCGACGGGACGCAGCCGCACAGGTCCGGCAATGGGCAGCGTGATGTTGATCATGGGCAACCTCGGTCCGGACGTGCATCCGGTGATGGGGACGGGTATCTAGCTAAGGAGGTCGTGGACCATCATGGTGTTCCCCTCAATGTGATTTCGGTGTGCGATCGTTGCGCTTGCGGTCGCGAGTCGGCGTCTTGCCCTTGCGGGAATCGGGGATGTTCACCCGTTCGCGGTGGCGGTTGTCGCGATCGATCTGCGGATGGTCCGCCGGTGCATGATCGCTGGCGGGCTGATCGATCGCCCGGGAACCGCCGGCTGCCTGTCGCGGAGCAGCCGCCGCGCCAGGCCTGGGATCGCCGGCAGGGGCCTTGCGACGCGCTGGCGCTGCGGCGCCAGCTGGGGTGCCACGCTTAAGGGGACGGATGATCATGATGATGCTTTCGGCAGGCGGGATAGCGGGATGGGAGCTCAGGACCGGGATGGGATCGGACGAGGCTGGCAGCCTGGGCGGCGGCGCCCGAACCCCGGCGCTGCGCAATCACGATCCCGCGATGGCGCGGTGCGGATGGCCCCTAGATGACGTTTCGATGACAGCGCCTCATGCAGGCAGCGCGTCCCGGCACAGCGCAGCGCCCTGATCCGACGCGCCCCGCTCACCGAGCCGGGGCGTGCGGATGTCGCCGGAGTGGTTGATGATGCCGAAGGCATAGAGCAGCCACACCACCACGCAGATCACCACCACCGCGTTGAGGATGCCCTTTATCTTGCCATCCATGGGTATGTAGGTGTTGACCAGCCCCAGCAGCACGCCGATGACGATCAGGGTGATGAGCAGTGGAATCAGCGGCATAACGATTGTCCCCGGTTGGATCGCTCATGGCGATGGCGCAGGGTAGGAGGCGCGGAGCGCTCCTGGTATGGGGTCTTACCCGACCCGGCTGCGCAGGCAGGGCCGCATGCGCCTAGCTGCGGATGATCAGCGGCACGCCGCTCTCGATGATGCCCGATGAGATGGCGAAGCGGGTGAGGCCGGCGGTGTCGTGGATGTCGAGCTTCTCCATCAGGTGCTCGCGGTGCTTCTCCACCGTCTTGATGCCGATGCCGAGCACCGCGGCGGTCTCCTTGTTGGCCTTGCCCTCGGCGATCAGCTGCAGGACCTCCATCTCGCGCGAGGTCAGGCGATGGCGGGTCTTCCTGAGCAGCCGGCTCTGGTCGGCGACGCTGCCGCTCGGGCATTCCAGGCGGTTGGCCAGCGAGGGGCTGAAGAAGCGCTTGCCCTGGACCGCGATGCGGATGGCCTGGCAGACCTCGTGCGCCGAGGTCTGCTTGAGCAGGAAGCCGACCGCTCCCGCCTCGATGGCATTCTCGACATAGGCATCCTCGCTGTGGGCGGAGAGGATCATCACCTTCGTTTCAGGCAGCAGCTTGAGGATCTGCCGGGTCGCCTCCAGGCCGTTGAGCTGGGGCATGGCGATGTCCATCAGCACGACATCGGGCCGCAGCTTCTTCGCCAGCGTCACCGCTGCGCGGCCATCTTCCGCCTCGCCGACCATCTCGAGATCCGGATCGAGTTCGAGGATGGTCCTGAACCCTTCGCGGACGATCATGTGATCCTCCGCCAGGAGTACGGTGATGCGTTTCATGGTCGGCTCTCCGGGAGGGATGATGATCTGGTTGCTCGCCCGCCGCCCACAGGCTTGGGCAGCGGTATGTGCGCGCTGAGAGTCGTGCCCTGGCCGCTCGCAGAATCGATGGCGAGGGTTCCACCCACCATCTCCAGGCGCTCGCGCATGGCGAGCAGCCCCAGCCGGGCGCCACCGCGGGATGCGCTGGCGCGCCCGGCCTTGAATGAGCGGCCGTCGTCGTGGATGTCCATGCCGACGCCATGGGCCTGCAGCGCCACCGTCACACGGACATTGCTGGCATGCGCATGGCGCTCGACATTGGTCAGCGCCTCCTGGGCGACGCGGAACAGCACCGTGCTGGCCTCGCTGCTCAGCTGCTCGGCTCGCGGGCTGGCGATCAGGCGGGCGCGGATGCCTGAGCGCAGCGTGAAGGCCTGGAGCGCGGCATGCAGCGCCGGGACCAGGCCCAGGTCATCGAGGACCGCCGGGCGCAGGCCGCGGGCGAAGCGATGGACGAGGTCCACCGCCTGGGTGACCAGCCGCTGCGTCCGCGTGATGGTGTGCTGCAGACTGTCGGTCTCGGCCTCGTGCTTGAGCGCCCCCAGGCGCAGGGTGATCCCGGTCAGCGTCTGGGCGATGACATCATGCAGCTCGCGGCTGATGGTCTTGCGCTCCACCTCCTGGACGCCGAGCAGCTGGCGCGAGAGCAGTCGCAGGCGCTGCTGCAGGCTCGCGGATTCCCGCAGCGTCCTGCCCTGCTCGCGTGTGCTCGCGCGCAACGCCGTCTCCGCCGACTTGCGTGCAGCGATCTCGCGGGAGAGCTCGGTGTTGGTGCGCGCCAGCTCTGCCGTCCGGTGTCCGAGCAGGCCGGCGAGGACCCCGGTCTGGGCGTGGGCATCCACGTCGCGGCGCGCGGTGCTGCGGGGCGGCGCCAGCACCGCTTTGAGCAACCTCCCGGCACGGTGGCGAGCCGCCGCTCGGCGCTGCCGCGGGCCGAGCAGCAGGAGCTGCGCGCGCAGCATGCCGTGGTGGAGCGCGGTCAGGGCCGGCTGGCGCATGCCGGCCTCCCGGGCCTGGATCGCCAGTGCCTGGGCCGGCCCGAGCCCTGGGGCAGCGGAGGCGGAGAGGGCCGCGCGCAGGGCCCGGCGATAGCGCCTGGTGAAGCGCGTGAGCGCGGCGGTCATGGGCGGCGAATCCGCTGCATCGCCCGGCGCACCGAACTGGCGGTGGTATCGACCATGCGCTGTGCCTTGACGATATCGCCGATCAGCTCGCGCTTGCCGAGCCCCGCCCTGGTCTTCAGCAGCAGCAGGTGGACGTTGATGCCCAGCAGGGTCTGGGCCAGGTCGTCCTGGAGGGTGCGGCTGATCCGGGTGCGCTGGCGCTCCTGACGCACCATCATCTCCTGCGCCATATGGCGCACGTCGTGCTGCAGACTCGCCGAACGCTCTCGCAGGATGCCCTGGCGGTCGGCCGTGGATCTGAGCGCCGCCTGCGCCGCGCGCCGGCGCTTGGTAGCGCGCGTGAGCAGGCCGGCGGCCGCATCCAGCTGCGCCGTGCGCGCGCGCAGGGTCTTCTTCAGCGTGCCGAGATCGCCCTGGATGGAGACGGCGCGGATGGTCATGGCAGAGGCGCCGATCGGGGGTGGCGGTGGGGATCGAGACGGCCGTACGGCCGTGGGCGGCAGATCCATCGGCGGAATACAGTCGCATCGGGGGGACAGGCGTCTGCTGGGGTGAACACCCCATGGTAGCCAGCGCCCGACCGCGAAACTAGCCGACAAGCGCCAACGCCCTACACGAAAGCACGTCACCCATGCCCATCTCCAGCAATGCCTTCCCCCGCACCAGCCCCATGCTCGCGGTATGCGCCTCGCGCATCGCCGCCCTGGCGATCGTCGCCATCGGCTGCACCTCGTGCGGCGATGACCATCCGCCAACCGCTGCCGCGCCCGCGCAGACGGCCAACGTGACCATCACCCCAGCGCAGGATACGGCCACCTTCCCGTACGCGCAGAAAGACGAGTTCACAGCCGCCATGAAGACCCAACTCGACAAGTTCAATGCCGACATCGCCGAGCTCTCCGCCAAGATCGAGAAGGCGAGCGATGCAGCCAAGGCCGATGCCAAGCCGAAGCTGGCGGCATTGCGCGCCCAGGCGGCGAAGCTGGGCGATATGCTCAGCAAGGCCCAGGTCGCCACCGCATCGTCCTGGGACAGCGTGAAGGCCGACTTCAAGACCGGCTTCAGCGATCTCGAGACCGGCATCACCGACGCCCGCAAGTGGCTGAGCGAGAAGGTCGCACCCTAGCCCCCATCCCCCGAGCCCCGGCGGCACCGGCCGAGCGTGACCTGCGCTCCAGCACGGCACGCGCCGCAGGTACGTCGCCTGACCACCCGCATCAGCCCTGCGCCTGCGCATCCGGAGCCGCATCCCCTGCGCGCCGCGCAGCGGCGATGCCGCGCTCCTGGCCGCACCGCCCCGAGGCGAGGCGGCAGCGGCGCATGCCGTGCGCGCCGCCCTGCCCGCCGCGCCCGTCCACGTCCCCGTTCCACCATCTCCACCCAGGACCACCCTGCCATGACCATTGCATCCAACGGCGTCGTCGCCATCTATCCCACCCACAGCGGCGCCGAAACCGCGATCAAGGAGCTCCAGCGCTCCGGTTTCGACATGACCAAGCTCTCCATCGTCGGACGCGGCTACCATACCGATGAGCAGGTGGTGGGCTATTACACCGCCAGCGACCGCATGAAGTACTGGGGCACCCTGGGTGCCTTCTGGGGCGGCTTCTGGGGGCTGCTGTTCGGCTCCGCGGCCTTCATCATCCCCGGCTTCGGCCCGATGCTGATCGCCGGACCTCTGGTCGGCTGGATCGTCGGCGCCCTCGAAGGCGCGGTGGTGGTGGGCGGCGTCAGCGCCATCGGCGCCGGGCTCTGCAGCCTCGGCCTGCCCAAGCACGCGGTGGTGAAGTACGAGACCGCGCTGCGCGTCGGCAAGTTCGCGCTGGTCGCCCATGGCACCTCCGCCGAGGTCGAGCAGGCGCGTGCGATCATCGCCCGCACCGAACCGGAGCTGGTCGAGAGCCACACGTTCGCGCCCCTCGCCGCCAATGCCCCGGCGGCGGCCGCGCAGCCTGCCGCTGGCGCCCGCTGACCGCGCCAGCGCATGGCTCACCCTCGGCGGGGCGGGGCCCCGGCCCCGAGGGTGGGCCGTACGCTGCGCTGCCCCGCCACTTCCCGCTCGAGGCACACATCGACCAGCTCCTGGTCATCAATGGCGGCTCCTCGAGCATCAAGTTCGCGCTCTTCGCGCTCGATGGCGCGTTGACCCGGGGCCTCTCCGGCCACTGCGAGCGCATCGGCTCCGCGCAGGCGTGCCTGACGACCGACGATCCCGCCAGCGCCGCGCCGACGCGGCATGCGCTGGCCGCCGGCGACCACCGCAGCGCGGGAGAGCAGGTGATCTCCTGGCTGTCCAGCCAGGCCAGCTCAGGACCGATCGCCGCCATCGGCCACCGCATCGTGCACGGCATGCAGCATACCCAGCCGGCGATGCTCACCCCGGAGCTGATCGGCGATCTCGAGCGCCTCAGCCTGTGCGATCCGGAGCACCTGCCGCGCGCGCTCGCGCTGATCGCGCTGACGGGGGCGCGCTTCCCCGGCGTCCCGCAGATCGCCTGCTTCGATACCGCCTTCCACTGCGACATGCCGCAGGTCGCCCGCCTGCTGGCGATCCCGCGGCATTTCGCCGAGCTGGGCATCCGGCGCTATGGCTTCCATGGACTGTCCTATGCCTTCCAGATGCAGGAGCTCGCACGTCTCGGCGAGCCGGCGGCCGCGCAGGGCCGGGTTATCCTCGCCCACCTCGGCAGTGGCGCGAGCCTGGCCGCCGTCCGCGACGGCACGGGCATCGACACCAGCATGGGCTTCACCCCCGCCGCCGGCATCCCCATGGGCACGCGCGCCGGCGACCTCGATCCGGGCCTGTACGGCTACCTGGCCGCCGCCTTCGCCATGACGGTGGAGCAGTACCAGCGCCTGGTGACCCATGAGTCGGGGCTGCTCGGCCTCTCCGGCACCAGCGCCGATATGCGCGACCTGACCGCCGCCCAGGGCAGCGATGCCCGGGCGGCCGAGGCGGTGGCGCTGTTCTGCTACCAGGTCGGCAAGTGGATCGGCGCCTACGCCGCCGCGCTGGGCGGCGTCGATGCGCTGGTGTTCGCCGGCGGCATCGGCGAGCGCGCGCAAGACATCCGGGCGCGCATCTGCCAGCCCCTCGGCTTCCTCGGCATCGTGCTGGATGCCGAGCGTAACGCCGTCCACGGTCCGCTGATCTCGGCCGCCTCGGCCCCGGTGCGGGTGCGGGTCATCCGCACCGACGAGGAGGTGATGATCGCCCAGGCGATGCGTCTGCTGCTCGACCCCGACCAGGCGTGAGCTGCCGAGCCGCTCACGGAGCGGGACGCGCCCGTCCGGCCTCGATTAGCGTCGATGCATCATGACCCATGAGCTCGGCGATATGCTCGATGGCCAGGTCGGCGAAGCGATGCCAGGACCTCAGCGCGGGGTCGTTGGCGTAGTGGCCCTGGCGTGGGAAGACCGTGGTCACCCGTGCGCCCCACGCCTGCTTCACCGCGGCGAGGATGGTGATCTTGTCATCGATGATGACGTAGTGCTCGGCGGGATGGAGGCGGGCGACCTCGGCGAGTTCCCGCTCCTTGTGCACGTAGATCAGCACCCGCCCTTCGGCGGCATCGGCGAGCCCTGCGCGCCGGATCTTCAGCGGCTGGTAGATCATGTCGCCATCGGAGAGGATGATCACCGGGCCCGACCTGGCGAGATGGCCGATGGTCGTTAGCGCCTGCGGCAGGAGCAGATCGCGGAAGGGATACTCGACGAGGAATGCCGCCGCATCGCACAGACGCGGTTCATGCGGGCATTCCAGGCGGAAGCGCTGGAGGGCGCCGAGGTAATCGGCATAGCCGAGCTCGATGCGCAGGGTCTCGAAGTGGGCCCAATAGCGGGCCTGGCCCTCGGCGCCGACCAGGGAGAGCAGCTGGGCATGCCAATCGGCGACGAACGCGTCCCCGTCGAGCAGGGTGTCGTCGACATCGATCAGATAGGCCACACGAGCCGGAGGAGCCGCCATCCCGCCTCCCAGTCCGCCAGACCTGCCGGGGGGCGGCAGCGCCAGCAGGGGCGCTGGCGGCACGGCGGACGAGGCGGGATGGTGAGCACCAGCGCCGCTCTACAAGATGGAAAGGCGCCGGGCTTGCCGAGCCCCGCCTGCGGCCGGCGGTCGGGTAACACCCCATTCCACCCCGACGATGCGCAGGCTATGACCTCTGCCAGCACGCTGCACCCCAGGAATCGGCGACCACCGGGCACGACCATGACGACATGAACCACCAGCTCACCCACACCTCCATCCCTGATCCCTCGCCGGCCCATCGCGGCAGCGCACCCGCCGACGCTGGAGCGCCAGGCGTCGCCCGCGCCAGGCATGGTCCCGGCGCACCGTCGCTGTTCACCCCCATGAGCTTCCGCAGCGATTTCACCGCCGCCTATCCGGAACTGGAACGCGTCTGCCGCGAGATCGGCTTCGGTCCCGGCCTGAGCCTGGGCCGCTGGTGCACCAGTCCCGATTGGGCCCTGCTCGAGCTGGCGCGCTCAGCCTCGCCGCCGCAGCCGTCTGCGGCCTGCGACTGGTCGCAGGCGGAGATCGATGAGCTGATCACCTGCCTGGTCGAGCACCACCACCGCCCACTGCGCCATGAATTGCGCCGGCTGGGCATCCTGGCGCGCAATCTCGCCCACTGCTACGTCAACGCGCGCCTCAGCACGCTCGACCAGGCCTTCGTCCAGCTGGAAACCGCGCTGTGCGCCCATCTCGATAACGAGGAGGACGAGGTCTTCCCGCGCTGCCTCGCCATCGAGACCGCCAATCGCGGACACCAGGACGGCACCGGCAGCCGCATCGACGTCACCACCGCCATCCGCATGATGGCCTCAGGGCATGCACAGAGCATGCAGGATTGCGCTGCGGTGCAGGCGGCCCTGGATGCCGCCATGGGCGAGATCGCCAACAGCGATCTCGTGCTGGTGCATCGCGGGATGAACGCCCTGGTCGCGGATTTCGCCGTGCACACCGCGCTCGAGGACGGCATCCTGGTGCCGGCCGCGCTGTTCGCCGAAGAGCAGTACGATGCCAGCCGGCAGGACCCCGACGCCGCAAGCCCCGGTCCGCGGCTCGCCTACGCGCAGGATTGACCGCGCCAGCACGCCGCTGGCACCCCCCACCACCGTCGGCGTCCGCCGACAGCGATCCCATCACGCACTCCAAGGACCATCCCATGACCGATCCCAGCACCGCCAGCGCTCCCGAGAACATCACCGACAAGGCCTACCGCCTCAAGGACCAGGTGGGCAATACCGCATCCCTGGCCAAGGATGTCGCCGCCCAGGGCATCACCGCGATCCGCGACAAGGCCTCCGCCCTCTGCCAGGCGACCACCGGCAAGGTGGTGGGCCTGAAGGATTCCGCGGTCGATCTGGTTCGCGACAACCCGCTCGCGACCGTGCTGGTGTCGGTCGGGGTCGGCGCCCTGGTCGGCCTGCTGCTCGCCCGCCGCCGCTGACGCCCCGGCTGGTCCGATCCGGCCAGCAGCAGGGGCCGGATCGGCGCCGTGCCATCAGCAGTCACGCAGCCGACGCCGGATGCGGTGATCGGGGAATGGCATGGACCCTGATGCACCCAGGTGCCATGATGGCTGCGAAAGCGAGCCGCCCATGGTCAACGACGCCACCGACTACGTCCTCATCCAGGACCTCTTCAGTCGGCCGAACGATCCGATCAGGAGCTATCCGCATCCTCTCCAGGTGGTCAAGGACCTGCTCACCACCTTCACTCAGGACAAGATGAGAACCAGCATCCCGCTGTTCTTCCCCAAGGAACCCGCCCCGGCTGCGCGCAGCGATGGCGTGGCGGTGCCGCAGACCGGGCATCCGATCGTGCGCTCCGACCTCAACGGCAGCCCACGCATCGCGCTCGCCGTCCCACCGCGCTTCGCGCGCAGGGGCTGACCGCTCCATGCCGCTGAAATTCACCGCTGATGCTGGCGGAGACCTGACCTGCACGATCATCCAGGGCCGCTACCGCATCATCGATTTCGGACGCGAGGGCTGGCATGCCTCGTTCACCGCCGCCGGTGGCGGCGAGATCATCCTCAGGCCGCTCGATGGCAGCACCTACCACGGACGCAGCCGGCAGGCGGCCAACCGCTGCCAGGCGCATTTCCTCTCGCTGTCGGCTGAGACCTAGCTCAAACCCAGGATTGCCGATGATGATGCCGATGCTGCGCACGCGCGGCTGCGCAGGCGCGCAGGGTGACCGTCCCCCGTCAATCCCAGCGCAGGCGGATGCCATTCTCCGCCGCGATCTTGGCGGAGATGTTCCAGCTGTCGAACTTCTCGGTCATCTCGGCGACATATCCGACCATGCCGACGGTCAGGATGTCCTCGATGCGCTGGGCCTGCTCGAGGGTGGCCTTGTGGGCGAATTTGCATTTGAAGCCCGACGAGCCGGCGCTGTAGACGTGGAAAGGGATGATCTTCTCCACCGCGGCGAGCTCCTGGGTGCAGCGCGCGGTACCGCCGGTGGCGCCGATCCCGGGCCTGGTGCCGACGCGGAAGCGGGCGACCAGCTCGACCGGGGTCAGATCCGGGATGACGTAGAGCCGCAGCACCCCGTCCTCGAGCATCCCGGCGACGATCGCAGCCCCCAGCTGCTCTTGCAGGCCGATGCGCTCCAATGCCAGGGATTCCACCTGTGCCCAGTCCGCATCCGGTTGGACCACGGCATAGGACCAGGCCCCGTTCCCCTCCACTGGCACCGTTGGCAGACCCAGCAGAGCCTCGATCTCGCGTTTATCCATTGCCGCCATCTTTGCAGCAGCAGCTGAATAGCTACTGCGATCTGCGCGACCCCAACTCACCGGCAGCGGCGGTTGGCGCACTTACGGTCCCGTCCGCCTGCCAATGGCTGTGGTAATCGACTCTATCAGCCCCCCAGAGCCCCCTACGCTGGATGGCATTCCGCCTTCCGCGATCCTCCCCGGATGCCCCATGCACCTCCATCTCGGCTTCCGCCTGCGCTTCCTCATCCCGGCGCCGACCCCGATGCTGCTCCAGCTCCAGGTCTATCCCGGACGCTATGCCTTCCTGCGCCATGAGCAGCTGATGCTGACCCCGGCGGTGGCGAGCGAGGGCTTCATCGACACCTACGGCAATGCCGCGTACCGCCTGGTCTCGCCGAGCGGAACCTTCGAGATCGTCAATGACGGACTGATCGAGGTCAGCGGGCTCAGCGATGCGGTGGACTGGACGGCGGTCCAGCACCCGATCAACCAGCTGCCCCTCGACACCCTGCGCTTCCTCTCCCAGTCGCGCTACTGCGAAAGCGATCGCCTGGGGGAATTCGCCTGGACGCGCTTCGGCTCGGGGCCGACCGGCTATGCGCGGGTGGCGGCGGTCTGCCAGTTCGTCCATGATCACATCGCCTTCGGCTACCAGTATGCGCGCGCGACCAAGACCGCCTACGACGCCTTCTGCGAGCGCCAGGGGGTCTGCCGCGACTTCGCCCACCTGGCCATCACCCTGTGCCGCTGCCTCGGCATCCCCGCCCGCTACGCCACCGGCTACCTCGGCGATGTCGGCGTGCCCGTGGATCCGGCACCGATGGACTTCTCCGCCTGGTTCGAGGTCTTCCTCTCCGGGACCTGGTTCACCTTCGATGCCCGCCACAACCATCCGCGCATCGGCCGGGTGGTGGTCGCCTACGGCCGCGATGCCGCGGATGCCGCCATGACCACCTCCTTCGGCCCGACCCTGCTCCAGCATTTCGAGGTCTGGACCCGCCAGGCATGAGCCGGCGCCGGATGGCGCGCCCGGCCGCGGCCGCGGGCGCGCCATCCATCCCCGAGCCCGCAGCGACGCGCGCCGCCGCGGGCCGGCCACGCGAAAAGCCTGTGAGATCATCTGGCGAGGCGGATACCGCTCCCGGAAGCCCCCCATCTCCACCGGCCACCCCGTCCCCGCCGCCGAGACGCCATGCCCACCCTCCCCGCCCTGCTCCTGGCCCTGTGCGCCGCAGCACCGGCAGCCGACACCCTGTGGTGCGTCGGCGAATCGATCAAGGTCGCCCCCGGAGATGCGCCGGTGGCCGCCAACCTGGCCTGGGATGGCGCTCACCACACGGTGACGCTCGCAGCCGCGCGCAACGAGTATGTCGCATTCCAGATCATCGTGCATGCGGATGCGACTCCGCTCCAGGCGGTGACCGTGGTCCCCAGCGCCTTCGCCGGTCCGGGCGCAGGCATCCCGGTCGCCGACATCGATCTCTTCGTCGAGCACTACCTCACCGTCACCGTCAGCTCGCGCGGCGACGCCTCCCACCCCTTCCCGGGGGCGACCGCCGGCGAGCAGCCGACCCAGATGGTGCCGTTCTCGGCCACCCGCTTCGGCGCCCCCTTCCCGGTCGGCGCGGGCAGGAACCAGCCGGTGTGGGTCGATCTCTACGTCCCCGAGGACGCCGCCCCGGGCAGATACACCGGCAGCTTCACCGTCACCGCCGGGCAGCAGGCGCTCGGCACCATCAGCGCCGCGCTGACGGTGTGGCCGATCACCCTGCCCGCCCAGACCCACTTCCACAGCTACCTCTATACCGGCCCTGAGCAGCTGCGCTGGGGCTACCATGCCGGCAACGACATCGACAGCGATGCCTTCAAGGCGATCGAGGACCGCCATTTCCAGATGGCGCATCAGCACCGCCTGAACTTCAGCATCTGCGGCGGCAGCGGCCTGGAGGAGGTGACCGCACGCTACCTTAAGTACTACACCGGCACCGGCTTCACCCAGCGCGTCGGCAAGGGCGTGGGGCAGAATGTCGCCTGCATCAGCCCGGAGGGCGACAGCGAGGCCGCCTTCAAGGACAGCTGCCGCACCATCGTCACGCGCTGGGGGGCATCCAGGCTCGATGCCGTGCTGTTCGGCTACATCTGGGACGAGCCGCATTCCGACCAGGACTTCCTCGCCTCCAAGCAGCGCTGCGACTGGGTACGCGAAGCGGTCGGCGCCAAGCTGAGCACCTACATCGCCACCCCGCAATGGAACCGCTATGCGGCCGGCGAGGTGAGCATCTACTCCGAGCCGAGCATCGAGGACATTCCCAGGATCATCGCCCGCGGCGACAGCGTGTGGGCGGTCAATGCCGGCTACTGCGCCGGCCCCTACGTCGATGCCCCGGGCTTCGGCGGACGCTCGATTGTGTGGATGAACTGGCGGATGAAGACCGGCGGCTGGCAGTTCTGGGACTGCTGCTACTGGGTCGATACGCAGAACCGCAAGCACCGCGAGAGGAGCCGCTGGGTCATGGACATGAGCTACGCCCAGATCAACGCCGATCCGGCCAAGTACCTCACCGACCTGTGGAACGATCCCATGAACTTCGATGAGAGCCGCAAGCAGGGCTACCCCGTACGCGATGCCATCCGCATCAATGGCGACGGCCTGCTCTACTATCCCGGCCACGACATCGGCATCGACGGACCGATCGCCAGCTTCGCGCTCAAGTCGCTGCGCCGCGGCGCCCAGGACTACGAGTACCTCTGGCTGCTGGCGCGCGCCGGCAAGCAGGCCCAGGCCGACATGGTCGTCGCCACCGTCTGCCCCGAGGCCGGTCACTGGAGCGAGGACGCCGAAGCCTGGGACCGCGCGCGCCTGCGTCTGGCGAGCCTGCTTTTGCCCTGAAGCCCGGATGCCGGGGGCGGTGCACACGTTCGTCGCCGCCGATCTGAAGGGAGCCGCGAGCCTGGCATTCGTGGCCCTGCCCAAGACCGCCCATCTCTGCATCGGCGTGCGGCAGATCGATGCGCATCTTCCGCCGCTTGGGGGAGAAGGACGGCGGGCTGACCTCCTTCTCCACCTGCTAGCGCCTGTCGCCGTCCTACGCGAACATGGTGCGCAACGTCCACCGCGCGCCCGTGGAGCGGGTGCAGATCCGGCGCTGATGCGCCTGCCGCGAGCGCCCCGGGACGCGGGCGCGCCACCAGGACCGCCCGCAGGGATCGATCGCCGGTGGCATCGCGCCCTCTTCGGCGTACAAGACCACGCGGCACCACCCGGGATCATCCATGGGCAGCTATCGCAGCGTCGTCGAGCTCGTCACCAAGCGCATCCTGCAGGGCGACTACGCGATCAGCGGCCTGCCCGGCGAGCGCGAGCTGGCGGTGGACGCCGATGTCAGCTACATGACCGCGCGCAAGGCGGTCCAGCACCTGATCCGCGAAGGCCTGCTGACGCGGGGGGCCAACGGGCGCGTCGAGATCAACCGCCAGGGCGCCGGGGTGCGCCATCTGTCGATCGCCTTCGTCTCGCCCACCTTCGCCTCGGCCGACATCGAACGCTGGCGGCTCGAGCTCGACCATGCAGGCGCCGGGGTGGGGGCGCGCATCAGGCCGATGCTGTACGTGCACTGGGACGATCCCCTGCTGTTGGACTGCCTGACCGGCTTCGATGGCGTCTTCCTGGTCCCCATCAACGAGCCCATCCCCGACCGCCTGCGCGACCGCTTCCAGTCGCTCGCCCACCCGCTGGTGATCCTGGACGAGGACTGGAGTGCGCTCGGCCTGCCCTCGATCACGCTGTTCCCTGGCCGTTTCATCACCCGCCTGCTCGACCATCTCGGCACCCTGGGTGGTCGCGCGATCGACTGCATCAATGTCCAGCCCGAGAATCCGGTGATCGCCGGGCGCATCGCCCGCTACCGCTCGTGGATGGCGGAGCACGCCTACCACGGCGAACTCATCCACGAACCGGTGCTGCCCTACGAGCGGCCGCTGGGCGCCGGGTACCGCGCCATGAAGCGCCTGCTCGAGGACGGACGCCGGCCTGCCCCCATCCTGCTCGCCGTCACCCTGCCCGCCGCCATCGGCGCGGCGCGCGCCCTGCATGAGCATGGCCTGGAGGTGGGAGCCGACATCGCCATCGCCGCCATCAACGGCGAAGGCTCGGCGGCCTATCAGGTGCCTTCGCTGACCGCCCTCGAGGCCCCCGATGCGCAGGCCTTCCTCAAGCGCTGCCTGCGCTGGATGGCCTCCGGCGGCGGCGCCTGGGCGGGCCCGCTGCTGATGGAGCCGCGTGAGGTGCCCCTGGTGATCCGCGAATCGACCGCCAACCGCATTGCTGGCCGCAGGCGCCTGCGCTGACGCGCATCAGCGCCGGTTCCGCCGCCCGCCGGACGGTGTACCAGGTCCGCCGACCTGCGGGTGGATCAGGGATCCGGCCCGGCGACCATGGAGGACCCGGCTCCCACCCAGGTGCTCGCCATGTCCAGGCCGTCGCGCATCCTGATCATCGACGACAACCCGTCCGATCGCGACCTCCTGCGCGAGGCCATCCGCGATGTCGGCTGGATCGCCGAGCTGGCTCAGTCCGCCAATGGCGCCCAGGCCCTGGCCTTCCTCGGCCGCCAGGCGATGCGCGGGGCGCTGCCGGATGTCCTGCTGCTCGACTACCGCCTGCGCCATGAGCGTGGCACCGAGCTGATCGCCAGCATCCGGGCGATCGGCGGCTGCGCCAACCTGCCGATCGTGCTGCTGTCGAGCGCCGCGCTGCCGCACGGCGAGCGCTCGCATTGCCGTGCCCTGGGCATCGAGCGCGTCCTGGTGAAGGCCGAGTCCTACGCTGCGCTGCTCGAGCTGGTGCGCGAGCTGCGCACAGACTTCGCCTCCACCCAGGAGATGACGCCCGGCGGCTCCTGGATCGGGACCACGGATGCCGCCGTGGCCGACAGGCCGTGAGCCGCATGCCGGCCAGGCGGTCAACGGCGTTCGGCGCACCCTGGGGACGACCGCACCCTCCTGAATGCCGCCGGCACCCGGACCCGGCAGCCGATTCCAACCGCACTCAGCCGGCATTCCATCTGGCCGAATCGCCCCAGCGCATACACTGCTCGCCGTCTTCGACCCCGATGAACCGCCCCATCCGGAAACCGGACGACGGCAAGCACCAGGTCCCATGACAGCGACCACCACCCCACGACCCCCGGTGAGACCTCCAGCTGCCGGCAGCCCAACGTCAGCAGGAGCATCCGCGCCATCCGTCCCGCTGGCGGCCGCCCCGCCATCAGCGTCCTCGTCATCCGCCTCATTTCCCTGGATCGGTCCCCGCCGGCCCATCGCTTGGCGCCATTCCCACCAGGCGCACCGCACGCTGTCGATCTGGCCGATCATCGCCGTCGCCACCGCCGGCATGGCGCTGATCGGCATCATCATCGCGCTGCTGACCCGCCTGACCATGTCGCACCAGCTGCAGGAATGGACCGAGAAGTCGCTGCGCAGCGCGCTGACCGCCCGGGTGCTGCTGCTGCAGCAGCAGCTGCGCATGTCGCGCAGCATCGCCGACAGCATCGCGCTGCGCATCAAGCCGCGCGACGCGCTCGGCCGCTACCTGCACGGCCACATCTCCGCCGCCCAGCTGTCGGCGATCTGCCTGGACGACCTCGGCGATCTGCCCAGCCGCAACCAGATGATCCAGGGGCTGGTGGTCCTCGATGACCATCTCGAACGCTGCGCGACCATCGGCCGCCTGCCCGACCACCCGATCGACCACCTCGATGCCGCCTGTCCGGCGATACAGGCGCTGCTCATCGGCCGCCTGCCGGTGCTGCGCCTGGTCACCCCGCTGGTCTCAAGCCACGGCGAGCGGCTTGGCGTGGAAGCGATGTTCTGCTCGTTCGGCGATGAAAGCTCGCTGTTCTCGCAGGACATGGGGTTCGGGCCGGCCCTTGAGGCGCGCATCCTCACCCGGATCGACGGCCGGATGGTCGATCTGATCGCCGTGTCCGCCACCCGCGACCCGGCGGCGGACAGCGCGCTGACCGCCGCCCTGGCGCACCCGCAGCAGGAGCCGGTGGTGGTGAGCGGTCCGGATGGCACGCCCGCCGGCATCTGGGTGGTCATCCCCGAAGCCGGGCTGATCATCGATCTGAGCCTCGACTCCGGGCTGCTGCACACCCAGCGCGCCTCGTCCCTGGGCTGGATAACAGGCGTGCTCACCGCCCTGGTCGCGGTCGGCTCACTGGGGCTCATGCTCGTGCTGGTGCCGATGGGGCGCCGCGTCGCCCGCCAGCAGGCGGATCTCGACGCCGCCCTCGCCGAGCTGCAGCAGAGCGACGAGTTCAGCCGGCGCATCTCCGACAGCAGCCCGGACGGCATGCTGATCCTCAGCCGCAGCGGCTCTGTCGATACCATCAACCAGAGCGGGCTGACCATGCTCCAGCGCGGCGACATGACCACCGTGATCGGGCTCTCCTGGCTGTCGATGTGGCCGGAGGGCGATCGCGCCCGCGAGCTGGCGCACAGCGCCATGGCCGCGGCGCAGCAGCGCAAGCTCGGCCATTTCACCGCCAGCGCGCGCAGCCGCACCGGGCACATGCGCTGGTGGGACGTCCTGGTCGCGCCCATCCTCGACGGCCAGGGGGAGGTGGTGCGCCTGCTGGCGGTGTTCCGCGACATCACCCTGCAGAGCCGCGCCGAGCAGGCGGTGATGGTCAGCGAGCAGCGCCTGCGCACCGTCGCCACCGCGACCAATGACGTGATCTGGGACTGGAACCTCGCCAATGGCACGGTGTGGTGGAACGAGAGCATCACCGCGCTGTTCGGCTACGACCAGCGCGAGGTCGGCAGCCATATCGGCTGGTGGCGCGAGCGCATCCACCCCGACGACCGCGAGCTCATCCTGTCGGCGATCGACGCGCTGATCGCCGGCACCCTCACGGTCTGGCGGGCGGAGTACCGCTTCCGCAACGCCAACGGCTCCTACACCCCGATCCTCGATCGCGGCCAGGTCATCCGCGACGGCACCGGCGCCGCCCAGCGCGTGGTGGCGGCGATGTTCAACCTCAGCGAACGCCGCCAGCGCGAGGATTTCGCCCGCCGGGTCGGCCAGCAGGCGACCTTGCGCGCGGATGTCAGCGCCGCGCTGGTGGCCTCGTGGCCGCGGCGGCAGGCGATGCAGGCGTGCACCGAGGCGCTGATCCGCCATCTCGACGCCGCCTTCGCCCGCATCTGGATCCTCGAACGCGAAGCCTGCACCCTGGTGCTCGATGCCAGCGCCGGGGCGGCGACGCTCGCTGACCAGGGGCATGCGCGCATCCCGCTCGGGCAGTCGGCGATCGGCCAGGCCGCCAGCGGACGGCGCAGGCTGCTATGCCGCGACGCGGCCGACGGCGATGGCAGCTGGCCGGACGAGCTGGCATGGATGCGCCCGGCGGGGGTGATGGACGTCGCCTGCTACCCCCTGCTGATCGGCGAGGAGATCCTCGGGGTGATGGCGATCGCCTCCAAGGCGCTTCTCGAGCGCGACACCATCGATGGGCTCTCCACCATCGCCGATCTCATCGCGCAGGGCATCCAGCGCGACGCCTTCGAGCGCGATCTGGCCGCCCATGCCACCGCCCTGCGCCTGGCGAACGGCGAGCTCGAGCAGTTCACCTACGTCGCCTCGCATGATCTCCAGGAGCCGCTGCGCACCATCGCCAACTACCTCGATCTGCTGACCTTCCGCTACCGCGGCAGCTTCGACGACCAGGCGCGCCACTACATCGACCGCTCGCAGGAGGCGGCGAAGCGACTGCAGCAGCTGATCAAGAACCTGCTGATCTACTCCCGCATCGGCCATCAGCAGGTCGCCGTCGACCAGGAGGTGTCGTCCGCCCAGGTGCTCAGCGACACCCTCGGCAGCCTGCACGTCGCGATCACCGAGGCGCTCGCCACCATCACCGTCCTGGGGGAGCTGCCGACCATCCGCTTCAACAAGCTGCAGCTCGGCCAGGTGTTCCAGAACCTCATCGGCAACGCGATCAAGTACCATGGGCGCTCGGCACCGCAGGTCCGGGTGTCAGCCACCGCCGCCGGCGGCCTGTGGACCTTCTCCATCGCCGACAACGGCATCGGCATCGAGGCGGAATACTTCGACCGCATCTTCGACATGTTCCAGCGCGTCCATGTCGATGATGTCCTGCAGGGAACCGGGGTCGGGCTGGCGCTGTGCAAGAAGATCGTCATCGCCCATGGCGGCACCATCTGGGTCGAATCGGTCCTCGACCAGGGCTCGACCTTCCATTTCACCGTCCCCATCGAACCGCGGGTGCGGCGATGAGCAGGCTGCCAACCCCGCCGAGCACTCCCATGATCGCAAGCTCCGCACCCCATGTTCTGCACATCGAGGACTCGGAGGGCGACATCGAGTTCCTGCGCTTCGCCTTCGAGGAGTCGCGCACCGAGGTGCGCTTCACCATCATCCGCGATGGGGCCAACGCCCTGCGCCACGTCGATGCCATGGCGGCTGGGACCCTGCCGCTGCCGGATCTGATCCTGCTCGACATCAAGCTCCCCAAGGTCAACGGCCACGCCATCCTGCACCACCTGCGCGCGCACCCCTCCCTGGCGCAGCTCCCGGTCGTCATCCTGAGCGGATCGCACAACCGCTCCGACCGGGATCGCTCCCTCGCCCTGGGCGCCACCGCCCACCTGGTCAAGCCGATGGGGATCAGCGAGTCGCTGGCGCTGATCCGGCACCTCCAGACCTTCCTGCCCCACCCGCAGCCGCCGGGGTGAGCGCATCAGGCCGGCGCTAGGCCGCCTCTCCCGCCAGGCAAGGCCGGGACGGATGCATCAGCGGGTATACACTTCGCCCCACTTGCCGGAAGGTGGGATCCGGCGGTATACTCGCCGTTATGCCACACCGCATCGTGCCCCTGGCCTTCGACCTCTCCGCCACCGCATCGGCGCATGCCCGCGATGTGTCCGCCTTCATCTCGCGCACGCGCATGCTGGCCATCAACGCGCTGATCGAGAGCGCCCATGCCGGAGAGGTGGGGTCGGGCTTCGCGGTGATCGCCAACGAGGTCAAGGAGATCTCCCAGTCGATCGGCGAGCTCTCCTCGCGCTTCACCCGCGAGGTCGATGCCAAGACGCATGTGATCGAGGGCATCGGCGAGCAGGTGATGCGCGACATGACCGCGCTGCGCGGCGACCGCCTCAGCGACCTGGCGCTGAACATGATCGACATCATCGATCGCAACCTCTACGAGCGCTCCTGCGACGTGCGCTGGTGGGCCACCGATGCCGCGGTGGTCGCACGCTGCGCCGCACCGCTCGAGGACACGCTCCAGGCCACCAGCGACCGCCTGGCGGTCATCCTCGACAACTACACCGTCTACCTCGACATCTGGGTATGCGACACCGCGGGACGGGTGCTGGCCAATGGCCGCCCGGGCCGCTACCCGGCCGCGCGCACCGCCAACGTCTCCTCCTGCCCCTGGTTCCGCAAGGCCATCGCCTGCGAGCCGGGCGCCTATGCCGTCGATGACATCGGCCGCTGCCATGAGCTGGACCAGAGGCAGGTCGCCATCTACGCCGCGCCGGTGCGCGCAGGAGGACTCTCCAGCGGCGCGCCGATCGGCGTGCTCTCGGTGTTCTTCGACTGGCAGGCGCAATCGCAGACCGTGGTCGACGCGGTGCGCCTGACCCCGGCCGAGAAGGCGCGCACGCGCTGCCTGATCATCGACGGCACCGGGCTGGTGATCGCCGCCTCCGACCACAGCGGGGTGCTCAAGGAGGTGATCGCGCTGCATAAGCAGGCCAAGCCGATGGGCCACTACCACGACCAGGAGGGCATGCGCACCATCGCCTATGCCCTGACCCCCGGCTACGAGACCTATCGCGGCCTCGGCTGGTATGGCGTGCTGATCCAGTCCGATCCGCAGCTCGCAGCGCAATCGGCGCCAGCTGCGCCAGCAGCGCCAGCTGCGCAACGAGCGCCAGCCTGAGGGCTGAGCGCGCCGGGGCCATGGCGCACCGATCGCTGGACGATGCCATACGCTCGCCCGCGACGAGCCAGGGCGCAGCCTGGGCTGGGCATCACCCGGGAAGGGCGAACGCGGCGGGCGGCTCGCGGTACCACCTCCGTCCCCCTGCCCCTGTGCACCGCCGCCCCAGGATACCGCCATGCCCCCAGCGCTCTCCCTGGTCCTCGCCTGCGCCTGCCTGGCGCTCTCCGGTCCATGGTGCGCGAGCGCCGAGCTGGTCATTGCCCCGGATGGCGATGATGCCTGGTCCGGCACCCTGATGGCACCCAACCAGGCGCATAGCGATGGCCCGCTGGCGACCCTCGCGGCGGCGGCTGGGCGCGTACGCGCGCTCAAAGCCGACCATCCGGAGCGCTCGCGGCCGATCACCGTGCTGGTGCGCGGAGGCTTCTATGCCCTCGCCGCGCCCTGGCAGCTCGGTCCCGAGGACAGCGGAGCCGCCGCCGCCCCGATCGTCTACGCCGCCGCCCCGGGCGAGACCCCGGTCATCAGCGGCGGCGTGCGCCTGCATGGCTTCACCCGCGACCAGCAGGGGCGCTGGGTGCTGCAGCTGCCCGAGGTCGCCGCCGGCAGATGGTCCTTCAGCCAGCTGTGGGTCGCCGGCGAGCGCCGCTACCGGCCGCGCTCCCCGGCCGGCAGCTACCATGTGATCGCCGGCTCCGCCGCCCCCTCGGCGGCAGCGGTCGGCAAGGGCTTCGACCGCTTCCGCTTCGCGCCCGGAGACCTCGATCCCGGCTGGCGCGATATCGGCGGTGTCGAAGTGCTGACCTTCCATCAATGGGAGATGTCGCGTCTGCGCATCGCCGCCATCGACCAGGCGCGATCGACCGTGCAGTTCACCGGGCACACCTGCAGCGACCAGGACTGGGCGGCACTGAAGCCGGGCTGGCGCTACCAGGTCGACAATGTGCCGGAGGCGCTCTCCAGCCCGGGAGAGTGGTACCTCGACCGCCATTCCGGTACGCTGACCTACCTGCCCAAGCCCGGCGAGGACCCGGCGCGCACCGAGGTGATCGCCCCCCTCTGCGAGCAGCTTGTGCGCTTCACCGGCGATGCGGTGGCGGGGCGCTTCGTCGAGCACCTGCGCTTCGAGAACCTCACCTTCTCGCATACCGCCTGGACGCTGCCGGCAGCCGGCTACAGCTGCGGCCAGGCCGACACCGAGGTGCCGGGGGCGATCCAGGCGATCGCCCTGCGCTTGAGCTGCTTCAGCGGCTGCGCCATCAGCCATACCGGTGGCTGGGCGCTGGACCTGGGGCGCGGCTGCAGCGCCAACCTGGTGACCAGCTGCGCGCTCTACGACCTCGGCGCCGGTGGCATCAAGCTCGGCGATGCCAGCCTGCACGACCAGCATCACGAGGAGACCGCCAGCGGGAACACGGTGTCCAATTGCATCATCGCCTTCGCCGGACGCATCTTCCCGGCCTCGATCGGCGTATGGATCGGCCAGTCGCCCGGCAATACCGTCGAGCACTGCGAGATCTTCGACCTCTACTACACCGGCATCTCGCTCGGCTGGACCTGGGGCTATGGCCGCAGCAATGCCCATGACAACATCATCGCCTACAACCACATCTCGAAGATCGGCCAGGGCGTGCTCAGCGACATGGGCGGCATCTACAACCTCGGCATCTCCCCGGGCACGACGTTCCACCACAACCGCATCCACGACATCACCTCCTACAGCTATGGCGGCTGGGGGCTCTATACCGACGAGGGTTCGTCCGGCGTGGTGATGGAGAGCAACATCGTCTACCGCACATCAGCCAGCGGCTTCCACCAGCACTACGGCAAGGACAACCGCCTCGCCAACAACATCTTCGCCTACGGCAACGAGGCCCAGCTCATGCGCACCCGCGACGAGGACCACCTGTCATTCACCATCGAGCGCAACATCGTCGTCGCGCATGGCCATGCCATCCTCGGCAGCAACTGGAAAGGCGATGGCGCGAAGTTCCGCCTCAACCGCAACTGCTACTTCGACGAGGCCGGCACGGTGACCTTCGCCGGCGCATCATTCGACGAGTGGAAGAAGCGGGGCGAGGACACCGACTCCATCATCGCCGATCCGCGCTTCCGCGATCCGGCCCACGGCGATTTCACCATCCCCGCGGATTCGCCGGCCATCGCCCTCGGCTTCGTCCCGATCGACGGCCGGGGCATCGGCCTGGATCGCGGGCATGCGCAGGGCGCCCTGCTGGAATACCTGCCGCATTTCGACCAGGCGGTCGCCACCCAGTCGGTGCCCGCCGCCTTCCCGCCACCGCCGCCCCCCTCGGCGCTGCCGCCGCTTACGGTCAACGACGATTTCGAGGATACCCCCGTCGGCGAGAAGGCGGTCGATGCGATCACCTCGGAACAGGGCGACATCCCCGCGGCGCGCATCCGCGTCAGCGACCAGAGCGCCGCCTCAGGCACGCACAGCCTGCGCTTCACCGATGCGCCCGGCCAGCGCAACCAGTACGATCCCCACCTCTACTACCAGCCCAACTACGCCAGCGGGGTCGCCGAAGGGTCATTCAACGTGCGCATGGAAGCCGGGGCGATCCTGGTCCACGAATGGCGCACCGGGGGCAACCCCTACCAGACCGGACCATCGCTGCGCATCGCCGATGGCCATCTCAGCGCCTCGGGCCGGGAGCTGATGGCGCTCCCGCTCGGCGAATGGGTCCACATCGGCATCAGCGCGGCGCTGGGCGGAGCAGCGCATGGTCGCTATGACCTCACCGTCACCCTGCCTCATGCGCAGGAGCCGCGGCGCTTCGCCGATCTGCCGTGCTCGGAGCGCTTCACCAGCCTGCAATGGGTGGGGTTCGTCTCCGATGCCACCAGCGCATCGGTATTCTACATCGATGATGTCGCACTGCGCTGCGCCCAGGCGCATTGAGCTGGTCTGTCGAGCCTGCCTGCCATCCACGCGGCGGACCTCCGGATGCCGAGCCCGCAAGGCAGGCAGCGCGGCTGGCAATCGCCGCTGTTCGCCCCGGGCATCCTCCCGGCCGCCGGACGCCGCGCCGCCCGGCTGCCGACCGATCGGACATGGCGACCTGGCGGCGGCCCCCAGCCGATGCCGCAGCCCCAGGCCATGCGCTCCGCAATCCCTCCATGGGCGATGGCGGGCCATGCCGCGACAGCTCGAGCGCGGGCGCCGATGGCGGTGCATGGGGGCGGGCCGGCGATGCCGGGAGGGCGAGTCAGCTGCGCGGCGGCGAGCCGGATCTCCTCCATCCGGTTCCCCTCATCTGGATGCCGAAATGCCTGGCCGCCTCCTGGATGTTGGAGAACGCCTCCTGCCGTTCCGCGTCCGTGGCCCCGGTGACCTGGTTGAATCTCGCCAGGGCATCCCGCACATGCGCCGCATCGGTCATCGGCTCCTTGCGCAGGCGCGGAAAGGCGAATGCCGTGGCGGGCAATGCATCCCGCTCCGCTGCCGGGATGCGGCCATGTGCCGGCGCATGGCAGATCCTCCAGGTCGGTTTCGGCTGGACATGATCGGACATCGGCGCTCCCTGGTTGCCCGCTTGGCCGCTGCGGATGGCCGCCCATCGAGGCGGATGGCGCCTTGCCGGTCATCGGGCATCATCCGCCCCGGAGCCCGGTCGCGGCCTGATGCGCACCCGTCGCCTTCAGCGGCCGGACGAACCCGACGCAACGGGATTCCGCTCGGTCGTCCGACCATCCGGGATCCCCCCATGCTCAGTAGCTCACGACCAGGTCGTTATCGACGGCGATGACTCCTGGCGTGCTCCAGGCCGCCGTTGACACCTCGTCGCGCTCATTCCAGGAGCGCACAGTACCGGAGAGCCGCACCCTCCCGCCTTCGCTCGTCACATTGATGTTCTTCTCGTCGATCTCGGCATCCTTCTTGAGGATCTTCTCGATCGCATCGCTGATCGCCACCGACTTCATGCCGGCCATCAGCGTGATGTCGTTGGCGATGCCCTTGATGCCCGAGAGGTACTCCAGGGCATTCTCGGCGGACAGCCGCTGATAATTCCAGGTGACCTCCCCGGTGAGCGTCACCCAGCCATCCTCGATGGTGGCCTTCACCGTATGCGGCACCCAGACGTGCCATTTCAGGGCATTGACCACCGACTGCGCGAGATCCTCATCCCTCCGCTGATGGCTCCCCTGGAGGTTCACGTCGAGCTCTTCGGCAATGGCCTTGACTCCGCTGACATGCCTGGTGGCCTTCTCCGCCGCGCCCTTCTCGGAATAATACGGGACGGATCCGCTCAATGTCACCACCCCATCAGAGACCGCGACTACGATGCTGGTCGAGGTTATGGTGGGGTCCCACAAGATAGCCTCCGATACATCGTTCTTGATCTGGAAATCCGTCCTCATGGGAATGCCCCCTTTGTCGTTGACGATGTTGGTGCCGACACCGCCTCCTGCTGGACCGAGGATCGGCGATGCGCGTACGGGTTGAAGCCCTCTGCTGTCCACGAATGACCGTGGCATCCGCGATCCTCGATGGCGACGGGGAATGGGAATTGGGGTGATCACCCCATGATGCCTGACGGCCGCAGGCCGGCGCCGCGACCATGCCTGACCACGCCCATCCGCCGACACGCCGACGCCAGGTGCCGGTGATTCCGCACGGTTCCACCACGGTGCAGCAGGGCCGTCCCATCACCGCCTCGACCCCTGGTGCGGATGACACCCCGGGCGATGCCTCGTCCCGGCATGGGGCACGGCCATGGACGGCCGTGCACAACGCACGGTGGCGCCATCGCCGTGATGCGAAAGGCCGGGCCTTCGGGCGACCATCGCCGGCAGGATGCGCGCCCGCGGATGGCGAGGCTCACGCTCCCATCGATGGACGGGAACCTCCTGCGGCGGACGCGAGACGCATCGCCGAGCGATGGGTCATCCGCGTTCCATCCGCCTGGACCGCGCCCCTGGCCGCTCCCGCGCGCGCCTGGATGCAGATGCATTCGCCGCTTGGCACGGGAACGGCTGATCCCATGGGCATCGGCAGGCCGGCAGCCGCAACCCACAACCACCCACCGCCACGCCCATCCCCCATACCAGGTAGCCGATCCATGGCATATCACAGCGTCAACCCGTACGATGGTGCCGCCGGCAAGGCATACCCGGAGCTCTCGTCTCCGCAGCTCGAGGACGCCATGGTCAGGGCGGAGGCCTGCTTCGCCTCCTGGAGCGCGACCTCCTTCCGCCATCGCGCCGCGGTGGCGGCGAAGGCGGCCTATATCCTGCGCGAGCGCATCGATGAATTCTCCCGCCCGGTGACGATGGAAATGGGGAAGCTGATCGCCCAGTCCCGTGCCGAGGTCGTGCTCAGCGCGGACATACTCGATTACTACGCCGCCAACGGGGAGCGCTTCCTCGCGCCGCAGACCTTGACGCCGAGCTCGGGGAAGGCGGAGGTGGAAAGCAGCCCGTTAGGCGTGCTCTTCGGTGTCCAACCATGGAATTTCCCGTATTATCAGCTCGCCCGCTTCGCCGCCCCCAATCTCATGGCAGGCAACGTGGTGATGGTCAAGCATGCCGGCTGCGTACCGCAATGCGCGCTGGCATTCGAGCGGCTATGGCTGGATGCGGGTGCACCGGCAGGCGCCTACACCAATCTGTTCATCTCCTACGACCAGGTCAATCAGGTCATCGACGATGACAGGATCAAGGGCGTGGCGCTCACCGGCAGCGTGGAGGCCGGCAGGATCGTCGCCGGCCGCGCTGGCAGGAGCCTGAAGAAGTCGACCATGGAACTGGGCGGCAGCGATGCCTTCATCGTGCTGGAGGACGCCGACCTCGACAAGACGGTGGCCTGGGCGATGTGGGCGAAGATGAACAATACCGGGCAATGCTGCGTGGCGGCCAAGCGGCTGATCGTGGTCGATGCCCTGGCCGATCGATTCCTTGCCAAGTTCAAGGAAGGCATGGGTGCGTTGATGCCAGGCGATCCGATGCGGGCGGCGACCACGCTGGGTCCGCTGTCGACGGAACTGGCGCTGATCCACCTGCTGGCCCAGGTCAGGCAGGCGGTCGCCGGAGGCGCCACCCTGATCATGGGGGGCAGGCGCATCGATCGCGCGGGCTCCTTCATGCAACCGACCATCCTCACCGATATCGCCCCGGGAAATCCCGCCTATCGCGAGGAATTCTTCGGCCCGGTCGCGCTGTTCTTCCGGGTCAAGGATGAGGATGAGGCGGTCGCCCTGGCAAACGATTCGGAATTCGGCCTGGGCGGATCGATCTTCACCTCCGATGTCGCGCGGGGGCGGCGGCTCGCCAGCCGCATCGAGACCGGCATGGTGTTCGTCAATCATCCCACCTGGACCGCTCCGGAGCTGCCATTCGGCGGCATCAAGCATTCCGGCTATGGCCGCGAGCTCTCCAGCGCCGGGATCCAGGAGTTCGTGAACAGGAAGCTGGTCCGCGTGTCATCGATCGATGCGCCGGCCTGACGAGTCGAACGCCCATCCACCCACCTGGGAGAGCACCATGGCCAATTCCATGCCGTCCCCACCCGCCTCGCCGCCCATCACCGCCCCGGCCACGGCACCTGTCTGGTTCATCACCGGATGCTCGACCGGCTTCGGCCGTGAACTGGCCCAGCAGGTGCTCGCCCGCGGACACCAGGCGGTGGTGACTGCCCGCGATCCGGCACGAGTGGCGGACCTCGCCGCCACCGGCAATGCGCTGACGCTGAAGCTCGATGTCACCGACCGGAAGCAGGTCGAGACCGCCATCAGCGCGGCGGAGGCGCGCTTCGGCCGCATTGATGTGCTGGTGAACAACGCGGGCATCGGCTATTTGGCCGCGGTGGAGGAGGCCGAGGAGGCCGAGGTCAGGCGCATGTTCGAGATCAACGTCTTCGGGCTGAACCGCATGATCCAGGCGGCATTGCCCGGAATGCGCCGGCGCCGCAGCGGCTTCATCGTCAACTTCTCCTCGATCGGCGGATTGCGCTCGTTCCCCGCCCTCGGCCATTACAGCGCGACCAAATTCGCCGTCGAGGGCCTGTCAGAGGCGTTGTGGCAGGAGGTGGAGCCCCTGGGCATCCGCGTCATGCTGGTCGAACCGAGCGGCTTCCGCACCGACTGGGCCGGACGCTCGGCGAAGGAGAGCGCACGGCAGATCGACGATTATGCGCAGACCGCCGGACGGTCGCGCCAGGCGGTGCGCGCCAGCTCCGGACATCAGCCCGGCGACCCCGAGCGTGCGGCGCGGGCGATCATCACGGCGGTCGAATCGGCGACGCCGCCGCATCACCTCCTGCTGGGGAAGGATGCCTACCAGGGCGCGATGGCCAAGCTCGAGCAGCTGCGCGTCGATTTCACCACCTGGGAGCAGGTATCCCGCGGTGCGGATTTCGCACTGCAGAAGCACGCCTAGGCGATGCTGCCGGGGACTTGGCATGGTGCAGCCGGCGTCTGCCTTGCCGGCAGGGGCCGATGCCAGCGCCATCGCCGATGCAGCGGCGGAGGTCAGCGATGAGCATGCCCATCAATCCCCTGAACGCCGTGCTCACCGTGCGGGAGCTGGCTGAGGCCGATCGCATGGCGCAGGCCGCCGGCACCGGCGAGACCGAGCTGATGCAGCAGGCAGGTCAGGCGGTGGCGCAGGCCATCATCCGGCGCTGGACCCCCCGGATGGTCGTCGTGCTGTGCGGCCCTGGCGGCAATGGCGGGGATGGCCTGGTCGCGGCCCGCTGCCTGGCCGACGCAGGCTGGACGGTGCGCATCGCTCTGCTGGGATCGCGGGAATCGCTGGCCGGCGCCGCCGCCGTGCATGCCCAGCGCTTGACGGGTGCGCTCGAGCCGCTGGCGCCCGCTGCGCTCACCGGGGCTGCGCTGGTGGTGGATGCGCTCTATGGCGCCGGACTCAGAGGCCGGGTGGAGGGCATCGCCGAGGAGACGCTGGTGGCTGCCGCCCAGAGCGGCGTTCCCCTGGTCGCCATCGACGTCCCCAGCGGCGTGCTCGGGGATACGGGCGAATCCCTCGGTGCCGTCGCTGCCGCGCTGACGGTCACCTTCGTGCGCAAGAAGCCCGGGCATCTGCTGGAGCCGGGGCGGTCGCTCTGCGGCGAGGTGGTGGTCGCCGACATCGGGATCTCCGCCGCCATCCTGGCCGGCATCCTGCCGACCATGCTCGAGAACGCCCCCAGCTGCTGGCAGCGCGCCGTTCCCCAGCTCCGGCAGGCCGGCAACAAATACCATCGAGGCCACGCGCTGATCTCCGGCGGATATCCCCAGACCGGCGCTGCGCGCCTGGCTGCGCGCGCAGCTGCGCGGGTGGGCGCCGGCCTCACCACCATCGCCGTCCCGGATCCTGCGGCGCCGATCTATGCGTCGTCGCTGATCAGCATCATGGTCCACCCGCTGCAGGCGCATGAGGATTTCAATTGCCTCCTGGATGACCCGCGCTACTCGGCGGTGCTGATCGGCCCCGGCTCGGGCGTGAGCGAAGAGACCCGTGCGCGGGTGCTGGCGATGCTCGGGTCGGGCCGGCCGATCGTGCTCGACGCGGATGCGCTCACCGCCTTCGCCGGGAATCCCGCGGAGTTGGATTGGGCGATCTCCGGTCCGTGCATCCTCACGCCGCACGAAGGCGAGTTCCAGCGCCTGTTCGATGCGACCGGGGACAAGATCACCCGCGCACGTGCCGCGGCCCGATGCAGCGGCGCGATCATCGTCCTCAAGGGCCGCGACACCGTCATCGCCTCGCCCGACGGCCGCGTGATCATCAACAGCAATGCCCCGGCGACGTTGGCGACCGCCGGGTCGGGCGACGTGCTCAGCGGGCTGATACTCGGTCTGCTGGCCCAGGGCATGGAGCCGCATCTCGCCGCGGCGGCCGGGGTCTGGATGCATGGCGCGGCGGCCGACGCATTCGGTCCCGGGCTGATGTCCGAGGACCTGCCGGACCTGGTCCCGGGTGTCCTGAGGCGCCTGATCAGGCGGGCCGCAGAGGCGTGATGCGCAGAACGGGGCTTCGTCATCGCCAGCAGCATCGGAGCGGATCATGCACGCCATGGCACTCACTTGCGTCGGTCGCGACCTGGCATGGGAAGACCTCCCCGATCGCCTTCCCGGTCCGGGGGAGGTGCGCGTCCAGATCGGGGCATGCGGCGTCTGCCGTACTGATCTGCATGTAATCGATGGCGAACTGCCGCAGCCCGTCGTGCCGATCATCCCCGGGCACGAGATCGTCGGCCGCGTCGATCTGCTCGGCGGCGGCGTCATGGGGCTCAGGCGGGGCCAACGCGTTGGCATCCCCTGGCTCGGCCATACCTGCGGCCTATGCCGCTATTGCGTCGGCCAGCAGGAGAATCTCTGCGATCGGCCGCTCTTCACCGGATACACGCGGGATGGCGGGTTTGCGACCTCGGTGATCGCCGATGCCCGATTCGCCTTCCCGCTCGGCGATGCGGGAAGCGATGCCGATCTCGCTCCGCTCCTGTGCGCCGGGCTCATCGGCTGGCGATCGCTGAAGTTCGCCGGCGACGGGAAGCGGCTGGGGATCTACGGCTTCGGCGCGGCCGGCCACATCGTCGCGCAGATCGCGCGCTGGCAGGGGCGCTCGGTCTTCGCCTTCACCCGGCCTGGGGATGTCGAGACCCAGATCTTCGCGCGTGGCCTCGGCGCCGCCTGGTCGGGTGGCTCCGACGAGCTGCCGCCCGAGCCGCTCGATGCCGCCATCATCTACGCGACGGTCGGCGATCTCGTCCCGCGCGCACTGGCATCCGTCGGCAAAGGAGGACGCGTGGTGTGCGCGGGCATCCACATGAGCGATATCCCGGCATTCCCCTACCAGCTGCTCTGGGGCGAACGGCAGATCTCGTCCGTCGCCAATCTCACCCGCCAGGACGGCATGGATTTCCTTGGCCGGGTGGGGGAGATGGGCATTGCGACCACGACCACCAGCTATCCGCTCCGCATGGCCAATGTGGCCCTTGCGGATCTCCGTCATGGCCGCTTCCGTGGGGCTGCGGTGCTCATTCCATGACCGCGCCACGCGGTCCCGGATCTTCCCTGCCAGGGGGCAGCCGCCGATGCGCCGAGCCGATGCGCTGGCGCCTTCGCATGGCCGGGGCGAAAACCTACGGACTATACCTGATGGCATTATGCCAATTCCGGCCGTACCACCCATGCCAGGAGCTCAGCCATGGAGAGGCAGGACTGAGGATAGAGGCGATGCGCCACCAGCGCAACCTTGTCGCAGCGCCTTCGCTTCATCCGCCGCAAGCGGAGCGGATGCACGGCATCCAAGCGGAGATCCCGCCGCATGGCGCGGCAGTCCCATCGTCCTGCTTCACCGGACAGCACCGATCAGAGACCGCGCATCCAAGGAGACTCGCACATGACCGATCGCATCGTCGCCACTGAATTCCTCCACCTGCAGCACAAGAAGGATCTGCTTGAGGCGGAACGTGCGTTCCTGGCCGACAAGCAGGCATTCGTCAGGGATTCCCTGAAGATCATCGACTTGCGCTTGCGCAAGCTGAAGTCGCGTTGATCACCGCTGCCGCCTCTGCTGCCACCCCCCTCAGGGGAGCGGTACGGGTGCCCATGCTCGCGCCGACCGCGCTCGCCACCGCGGGCGCGCTCAAGGCCGGCAGGCCTCAGCATCCTCCTCCCCAGACCGTGACGCTGCGTGCGTGAGCGCCTGGCACCGCCTCGGCGATCCGATCCCCTGAGAGCACCACACCGATGAATATTCCCTGTGATACCGCCCATGATGCCAGCGGACCTGCCGCTGTCGCCGCCGGAGCGCCCGCCGCGCCAGCGCCCGGCGCTCGCGCCGTCCCAGCGACGCAGCGCATCCGCCGCCTGATCTCCGGCCTGCGCTCGACCCTCCTGGCGATGTCGCTGGCGATGACGTGCAGCGGCGCGGCGAGCCTGCAGGCGGCAACCTCGCCCGAGGGCTCGTCCAGCGGCGGATCGCCAGCGGCGGATGCGCCGCTGGCCGATGGCGCCATCACCAGTGCCGTGGAAGAAGCCTTGCGCACGAATCATGGGACGCTCGCCAACGATGTCGATGTCACCACCAGCCACGGCATCGTCACGCTGGCAGGCTCGGTCGACAGCCTCCTCATCCGGGCCCGCACGGTGGAGATCGCCCAGGGCCTCAGGGGAGTGCTGGGCGTCATCGACCACCTGTATACCACCCCGGTGAAGAGATCCGACGACGACATCCGCAAGGACATCCTCGAGGCCCTGTCCCAGGATCCCACCACCGATGCCTTCTCCCTGGGGGTCGCGGTCGACGGCGGTTGCGCGACCCTGAGCGGCCACCTCGGCAACCATGCCGAGGTGCATCTAGCGGGGCGGATCGCGAGCGGGGTCAAAGGGGTCACGCAGGTCACGAATGCCATCACCTTCGCTCCGCTCGCGAAGCGATCCGATGCGGACATCGCCGCCGATGTCAAGGCGCGGCTGCAATGGAACATCTGGCTGAATGGCGATCCCATCGGCGTCGCTGTCGCCGCCGGCACCGTCACGCTCTCCGGCTCCGTCGGGAGCGTCGAGAGCAAGTGGATGGCCTTCGGCGACGCCTGGGTGGCCGGTGTGATGGCTGTCGACATCACCAGGGTGAGCGTCGATGCCTGGACGCGGGACAATGCCAGGCGCGGGCTGACCTATGCATCACGCCCCGATGGCGATATCGAAAAGGCCATCGGGGCCTCACTCCTCCTCGATCCGCGCACCGCCCATGTCAGGATCGATGTCAGCGTCAACGATGGCGAGGCGACGCTCACCGGCATCGTCGGCAATCTCGAAGCGGACATCTCGGCTGAACACGACGCCAGGAACATCATCGGGGTCGAAAAGGTCATCAACCTGCTCAAGGTCAGGCCCAAGGAGGCGCTCGCCGATGAGGAGATGACCAGGCAGCTGGCTGCCGCCCTGAAGCGAAGCCCATGGTTTGAGCAGTGCATCATCCAGGGGGTGGTCCTCCATCGCATAGCGACGCTGACAGGTGTCGTCGATCTGCGTCAGCAGTGGACCGAAGCGCAGGACATCGCCACGCGCGTCAAAGGCATCGTCGCGGTGCGCAATCGCCTGCGGGTGGAACCGGAGTTCCCGGTCATCGCCTTCCCCAATCCCGGATCCTACGAGACCTCGTACTCGCTAGCGGGGCTTTCGGCGACACCTCCGGCGTTGAGCGATGAGCAGATCAAGCGCAACATCGACCATGGCTTCCTCTGGAGCCCGTTCGTCAACCGGGATGACATCCACGTCGTCGTGCATGGCGGAGTGGCGACGCTGACCGGCACCGTCACCACCTGGATCGCCTGGAATGTCATCGACCATGCCGCCCAGACGAGCGGTGCGTCCAGCATCGTGAATCAGGTCACCATCACCCATGCCTCCTGGTGGTGGCCCTAGCTCCCTGTCCGGCATGCGCTCGCACGCTTCCATGAGCGCCGGCTGATCGGGATTGCGCACCGGCTGCCTCGAGCAGGGGGCGGCTGCCGCGCCGCTTGGCTCGCGATGTCGGGACGCTTTTGAACGGCGATCATCGCCCGGGCCGCGCACGCCGCCGTAGTCCGCCCAGGGGAAGGGTCCCGTCCGGATGCCCGCCAGCCGCTACCCCAGAGCGCCTGGCCAGCGCCGGCCGCGATGCGTGCGCATGGCATCGCCAAGCAATGCCTCGAAGCCCCTGTTACCCGCCGATCTCCCCCAGCTCGGACATGCATCATCCATGCCTGGGGCCTGGAGCGATTTCCCCATGCGCTGTCCACCTGCGACGTGAGTGGCCTGAAGACGCTCAGCCTTAGGTCACCTGTTTCCCGTGGCATTCGAGGCTGGCGATGCGAGCAATCGATGTGGCTCATGGACACTCATCCCGGAACCGGATGGACCGCCCTGGAGCGCCCGCAATGTCACAACGTGCTCGTGAGATCTCAGGGGAAGGACTGACGTCGCAGGGCACCGATGCTGCGCGCCGGGCTATTTCCCCATCACCGCCTCTGCTCGCGCAATCGGCTTGGCCGTCACCAGCGTCGCAGCGCTGCTCAGGATTCCGCCAGGGAAAGCGCATCCTGCTGCAGGCCATGGACCTCGCAGCGCAGCGCCACCTGCTCGATGGCCATCTGCCTCGACTGCCCATCCGCCGCCAGCAGGCGCTCGAGATGCGGCAGCACCGTGCGCGGGATGTTCGCCAGGATCGCCGCCTGCCAGAAGCGCTCGGTCTGGCTGTCGTCGAGCTCCAGGCGTGCAGCCCAGCCGGCGATCTTGTGCAGCGGCGGCGCGCGTCGACCAGCGCACAGGTTGGAGACATAGCCCTGCGATAGGCTCTCGCGCTTGGACCAGTCCGAGATGCGCAGTCGGCGCTGGGCCAGCAGGTTTCGGAGAATCTGCGAGAAGACGATCATGGAACTTGATCTCCTGACGCGTGGATCTGGGGCAGCCGCGGCACTGATCAGCGGTGGGACGCTCATGCTGAGCCTCCTGGTCGGCCACCGGAGAAGGCGTCGCGCCGCCGATCGCCGACACATCCCGGAGCCTGCGGCTGCGTGGCCGCACCGGCGGGGGCTCGCGCATGGACCGGGGTTGCGCACTCCGCGAATTGGAGGATGACCGGCAACGATGAAGCAGTGGGCATGGGACGCATCACAGGTATCGTGCAGGGTAGTCCGTCCCATCACGCGGGGAAGTACTTTTGTATGCCATCCAGTGAATACCGACCCCGCGGCCTGGGCTCTCGGGACACGCAGCGATGCCGGAAAATGCGGAATTCCCCTGATGAATCGAGGATTCCGCCGCAACGCTGGCACACCTCTGGAACACTGCTTCTTGCGCCAAGGTCACAATCCCGTCTTGCTCCCTCGCACCCTCCAGCCTGGCATCGACGCTGGTGAGCCGGTTGGGCCAAGTGACGTGACATATACGATTGCCATTTCGAAAACCGGAAGTCCCCCCGCCGGTCAATCGCCGAGCAGCGATTGCCTCATCCGTCCACCTATGGGGCGTGCAACGGCTGCAGCGATTGCTTCCGTCGCGACCATTACCTGCTCATCCGATGCCCGAGGGCGGCACGACCACCACCAGGATGATCTGGAGATCGGCCGTCTGGCTGGTGCTGTCGAAGACCACCACCATCAGGGACTGGAGCGGTCCGTCGCTCTGATCGAGAGCGGCAACGGCGATGTGGAACTGGTTGCCGCTGACCTGGGTGCAGGTGGCCCCCGCCAGGTTCGCACTCGCTGATTGGATGCTGATGCCCAGCTCGGCGTCCGCCGCCAGCGATGCAGGCGATACGCTCACATCATAGGACCAGGGCGACCCCACGCTGCCCCACTCGGCCACCGGCACCGACTCGATCAGCGGCCGGGGCATGCTGGGGTCGGTGACCGCGACGGTGATGCTCCCCTGAAGCACCGTCAGCCCCACCGTCAGGGTGATGGCGACCGCTTCCGTGCCGACGGCGCTGGCAACCAGCGTGGCCATGCCGCTGGCGCTGATGCCCAGCTGCCCGTAGTGGCTGATGCCGGTGACCTGGTAGCTGATCAGCGGATCGACGCCCAGCAGCTGATCGGGGTCGTCCAGCACGACGGGCGCGCTGACGGTGTAGCCGGGCAGATCATGGAGCGTGAGCGCTGCGACGCTCGGCGGCTGGACCACCTGGGCAATGATGAGCGTGAACGCCACCGGTGCGGCGGCATCCGCACCGCCATCGGCGGTGCCGCCCGAGTTGGAGAGCACGGCGGTGATGGTGGCGACACCGAAGCGGCCCGGTTGCAGCGTACAGGTGAAGGTCCCGTCCGCCGCCAGGGCTGGCTGGACGAGGAAGTAGTCCGGATGATCGGTGGTGGTGGTGAATGCCACTGTCTCGTCCGCCTGGTTGGCAGGCCCCGGGCTGATGCCGCCGGCCCATTGGGGGATGGTCACGCTGCCCGCATCCTCCTGGACGGTGATCGCGGGACCGGGGGTCCAGACTGGCGGCTGGTTGACGAACCGGACGGTGATGATGAAGGTCTGGGCCGCGCTGGTGTCGCTGCCGCCCTCTGCCGTGCCACCGGAATTCTGCGCCACCACGCTGACGGTCGTCTCGCCCGAGACATCGGGAGCGACGGTGAAGCTCAGCGTGCCATCGGCGGCGATGGCCGGCTGGACGCTGAACAGGGTGGTCTGCGCGGCACGCGCCTGGAAGGCCACGGTCTCGCCAAACAGCGGACCCGGATCGATGCCGGTCGCCCACTGCGGGATGCTCACCGCGGGGGCGTTCTCGGCGATGGTCTGGTCAGGGCCAAGCGCGAAGACCGGCGCCTGATTGATGGTCTGGGCCTGGTAGCGCTGGCACAGCGCGCTGATCTGCCCCACCCCCTGGACGGTGGCCAGGCCATCGATCACCAGCGCGCCGCCATCCTGCAGCGCCACGCAGGCATGGTCCACCGCGGGTACGTTCAAATGACTGATGACCGACCATGCGCCCGCCACCGGATCATAGAGCGCCGCCTGGGCGCTGATCGACCCCGCATCGCCTCCCGTCATCAGCACCTGGCCGGAGGCCAGCGCCGCCGACTGGCCGCCAGGGGCGATCGGCAGGGACGCCTGGGTGGGCATGGTCCAGCTGCCATTGGCGATGTCGTAGAGCTCGCAGCCGGCCACCGGCTGGGCGCCATCCACGAAGCCGCCGATCACCAGCACCGTACCGGCACCCACCAGCTGCCCCTGCGCTCCGTTACGCGCCAGGTTCATGCTGGCGGTCGGCTGCCAGCTGCCGGTCGCGGGGTCGAACAGGCTGCAGTCGCTGGTCTCCACCACCAGCTCGGAGACGATGGTGCCACCGAACGCGAGCGCGTGGCCATCCGGCAGCGCCACCAGTCCGGCACCGCTGACCGCCGTGGGCATGGCCGCAGTGCTGAGCCAAACCCCGCTGGCCTCGCTCCACCGCGCCGCCTGCCCGCCAGCGATGGCCGCCAGCACCTCACCATCGCTGAGCACGCACAGCGCCGTGGCAACCCCGGTGAGCGTCCCGGCCGGGCTCCAGCTCTGCATGGCGGGGTCATAGAGCTCGGAGAATTCCGTCTGCCCCACCACCAGGACATGGCCGCTGGGGAGCAGGGCGCAGGCCCCGCCGGCATGGCCGCCAGCCATCGCCGCGGTCGCCGTCCACAGCCCGCTGCCAGGATGCCAGCATTCGCAGGCGGTGATCGGGTTGCTGTCCGCATCCACGCCGCCCAGCGCCAGCACCTCGCCGCTGGGCAGGGTGACGGCGAGCGGGAAGATGCGCGCGGTGATGGTGGACCCGGTGGCCGCGAACACCATCGGCAGGACGGCATCCGCGCCCCTGTGCGCACCCACCGCGTGCAACGGGTCGAGCGCACGCGACTCGGCGCAGCAGGCCCCCGCTCCGGCCAGGACCATGGCCAAGACCAGGAGGGCGGCGCCACAGCGGGCACGCACGGGGTGTCGAGTGGCCAGGACGTGGCGATGCATGGCAGGCCCTTTCAGAACGGGGACGTACCGGCGAGATAGAGCGGACGCATCACTGGGCGGGGCAGGAGAGGCGCAGCCCATAGAGGGGATGTGCAATGCCATCGGGCACCGTGCTGATGACCGGGTTGGCCTGGATGGTCATGATGTTGTCGTCGGAGCTGCCGCCGAAGGCCCCGCCATCGGCGGTCCACTCCCTGACATTCCCGATCAGGTCATAGAAGCCGCCCGTCGGCAGGGCGACGCCGGCCTCATGCAGGATGCCGGCCACGCTGGCAGTCTCGCGCACCGAGGCGAAGGGCGAGACGGTGGCAACATCGGTGGCGCTGCCCCACGGGAAGGGCGACCCGCCGAGCAGCGCCTGGTAGGTCGCGCTCGACGGCAGGCTGAAGGGCAGGCCGGTCATCGTCGCCAGCTGCGCCGCGCACTGGAGCGCGTCCGTTCGACTGACGTTGCAGGCCGGCTGGAGCGGATCGTCCCCGAGAGCCTGCGGGCAGATGCTGTCAGGGACCGCTGTCCAGGGCTGCGTCCCCATCACCGCCCGCCACTGACCCTTGGTCATCTCCGTGACACCGATGAACTGATCGCCGACATGCAGCAGGACCAGGGAGGTGGCATCGCCGATCCCCGGATCGCTGACCGCGGTGGTGATCCCACCATCGCCGAGGGCGACGATCAGGTAGGTGCCATTGCTGAGCGAGGGCTGATAGGTCGACGATGAGGGACCGCCGCAGGCGGTGAGGGTCGTCCAACGTGCACATCCTCATCTACGGCGCCAGCAAGCGCGGCAAGAGCCTGTTCGCCGAGAACCTCATCATCCAGGCCATCGCCAAAGAGCACACGCCCGTGATCATCATCGATCCCAAGGGCGACGCCGGCATGCGCGCTCGCCTGCGCGCCTGCGCACAGCGTGCGCAGGCGCCGTTCCACAGCCTGGATTTCGCCGAACCGGCCAGCTCGGCGACCTACAATCCGCTCTCCGGCTGCCATGATCCCGACCAGGTCGGCGATCGCATCGCCGAGCTGTGCGACCATGGCGAAGGCGCCGGCTACTGGCGCGGGCGTGCCGCCGGCACCGCGCGCGTGGTCGCACGCGCCTTCGATGCCGTCCGGCGGTATCTCGAGGCATGCGGCGGGCTCTGCGCGTTGGCCCCACCGGACAGCCGTGCACGTGAGCTCAATCGCGGCTACACCGAGCTGCCGAGCGAGTTCACCCCGGTAGGCTGGCTGCCCCGGCTCTCGGTGCTCGACCTCTACGGCGTCGACGCCGTGCATCGGCTGCTCGCCTGGATGCTGCGGGTGGTCTACGCCCACCTCTTCGACGGCGATCCCGCGGAACCCGAGCGGTGCGATCGCGAGCAGGCGCTCGCCTGGTGGGAGGAGTATGCCCGCGCTCCCGGACATCCGGACGATGCGCATGCCACGCGCTGCGGTCCGCTCGCGGAGGTCAGACGCCAGCTGCTGCGCATCCGCACGCTCATGGACCATGAGCATGATGAGCTCTCCAAGGCCAACTCCTCGCTCTTCGAGGCGCTGGAGCGCTTCCGCGGGCGGGTCGCCATCATCACCGACACCCACTCGCCGCAGATCGTCTGGGACCAGGTCGCCGCCAGCCGCGCGGTGGTCTACTTCAGCCTGGCAGCGCAGGAATATGGCGATCTCGCCGCCGGCTTCGCGCGCATCCTGTGCGCCGACCTGGTGTCCTGGTGCGGACGCCGCACGCGCTCACGCCAGGACAGCCCATGGTACCTGCTCGCGGACGAGGTCGACCGCTGGATCCCCTCATGCTTCACCGATTTCCTGGCGCGCGGGCGATCGGCTGGACTGCGCTGCATCGCCATCGGCCAGACGCGCGCCAGCTTCGCCACCCGGCTCGGTCACAATGGCCGCCAGATCATCGAGGGCAATGTCGCCACCGTGGTCCAGTTCGCCGCCAAGGGCGCCGAGGATGCGCTGGCGGCGGCTCGCCTCAGCGGCACCGTGCACCTGCTGCTGCGGGATGTCAGCGTCAGCACCAGCAGCGGCAACGCGGCCGCTGCCCGCCGGGGCCCATCCGACCAGCCTGACGACGGCATGCAGGCCAGCCAGACGATCGGGTGCCGCCAGCTCGCGACCGAGGCCTTCCCCGCCTGGGCGGTGCAGAACCTGCCGACCGGCATCGCCCTGATCATCACCCAGCGGGGCCCGGCCCTGGTCGGCATTCCCGAGCTCGCATCACCCGACCGCTGAGCCCGTGCTCACGCCAGGGCGATGCGGTCGATCTCGGAGAGCTCCTCGGCGGTGAAATCGAGACGCGACACGCAGGCGACATTCTGATCGACCTGTTCAGGCGAGCTGGCGCCGATGAGGACGGAGGTGACGCGCGCATCCTTGAGCAGCCAGCTCAATGCCATCTGGGCCATGCTCTGCCCGCGCCGCTGGGCTAGGCCATTGAGCTGGCGCACCTTCTCCAATGTCGCGGGAGTCACCGCCGATGGTCCGATGCCGCCATTGCCGGGATCGGTGGCGGCACGGGATCCCGGCGGGATGCCGTTGAGATAGCGGTCGGTCAGGATTCCCTGGGCGAGCGGCGAGAAGGCGATCACCCCCACTCCTGCACGTCCGGCCGTCGGAAGCACGGTGCGTTCGATGGTGCGTTCGAAGAGATGGTAGCGCGGCTGGTGGATGGTGATCGGCGCCCAGCCGCGATCGGCAGCCACCGCCAGAGCTGCCGAGAAGTGTGGATCATCGTAGTTGCTGATGCCCGCATAGAGGGCCTTGCCCTGGCGCACCAGTGCATCCAGCGCACCGATGGTCTCCTCCAATGGCGTCGCCGGGTCGAAACGGTGCGAGTAGAAGATGTCGAGATGGTCGACGCCCAGGCGCCTGAGCGATTGGTCGCAGGACTCGATGAGGTATTTGCGGCTGCCCCATTCGCCGTACGGACCAGGCCACATGCGGTAGCCGGCCTTGGAGGAGATGACCAGCTCGTCGCGCGGCATCTCCTTGAGGATGCGTCCGAAGACCGCCTCGCTGGTGCCACCTGGCGAACCGTAGTTGTTGGCGAAATCGAAATGGGTGATGCCGAGGTCGAAGGCGCGGAAGAAGATGCGCTTGGAGACCTCGTCATCGCGGTAGCCGCCGATCGCCTGCCAACCGCCAAGGCTGACCGCAGGCAGCAGCAGGCCGGAACGGCCGCAACGACGGTAGGGCATGCGCTCATAGCGATTGGCGGCGAAGGTCATGGATGCTCCGGGCCGACCAGCTTTGCCGCGCGCAGCGCGTGTCAACGCCGGCGCATCGCCGTGGTCGCCCGGGCCTCCGGCTGTCTGCGCCGCGAATGCCGCTTCCGGCTCAGACGACGATCTCCCAGCCGGGCCTGGGCTGGCGCTGCAGCAGCGCATTGGCCCGCCCAGCCTCGGCCCCGGTGCACAGCCCAGTCGAGCGATCGATGCTCAGCACCGGTCCGATGTGCATCGGCGTCTTGGCGAGATCGATCTGGTAGCCCTCCAGGATGCCGAGCAGGCGCTCGACATGCTCGCCGAGTTCGCGGTGGCCCCTGGCGGCGGCCAGCGCCGCCTGGGCGTCGCCGGGGACGCCGATGCGCATCGAGGCATTGGCGAGATGGGCGAGATCGGCCGACGGCACGGCGTGGGCGAGGGGTGCGTGCAGGAGCGTGCTCTGGCGCTGGCGGACTGCGGTGATGAAATTCTCCTGGTGCGTCGCACCGGCATCGCCGGCGAAGGTCCTGGCGATCTTGCCGGCGTGATCGATGAAGGTCGCGCCGCCGCGGTGCGCGTGCAGCTCGCCGTCCGCGCATTCGACCACGATCGCGGCCTCCGCGATGCCATGGTAGGCACCCGCCGCCTTGTCCTTGGGCGCCAGGTTGCGGACCTCGAAGGAGAGCGGGATGCCGCCAGGGAAGAGGTACCAGGCAGCCATGGCATTCGCCGTCTCGCCGGCGTCGTCCCAGGCGAAGCGCCCACCCAGGCCCAGCACCGACTCCGGCAGTCCCGGATCGCCCAGAGCCCAGCACGCCAGATCGAGCTCATGCGGTCCCTGGTTGCCGATGTCGCCATTGCCGGTGTTCCACACCCAATGCCAATCGTAGTGGAACTGCTTGCGCATGATCGGCTCGTCCGCCGCCGGACCCAGCCAGAGATTGTAGTCCAGGCCGGCAGGCGGGACCAGCGGCATGGGCAAGCGGCCGATCGAGGCGCGATCGCGGAAGCAGAATCCGCGCACGGCAGAGACCGCACCGAACTCGCCGGCGTGCAATGCGGCGAAGGCGGCGCGCAGGCCGATGTCGCTGCGATTCTGCGTGCCTGCCTGGATGATGCGCCTGGTCCTGTCCGCGACCGCCAGCAGCAGCTGCCCCTCGCGCACATCGTGGCAGACCGGCTTCTCGACATAGACGTCCTTGCCTGCCTGGGCGGCCCAGCTGGCCAGCACCGCATGCAGGTGGTTGGGGGTGGCGATGACCACCGCATCGATGTCGGCGCTGTCGAAGAGCCGGCGCGGATCGGCGAACGGCATGGGCGATTCGCCGTGGGCCTTGGCTTCGCCCATGCGCGTCGCAAGCACCTGCGGATCGACGTCGCACAGGGCCGAGACCTGCGCCAGCGGCACCTGGCGGAAGGATTTGAGCAGGTCGTTGCCGCGCCCATGCAGTCCGATGAAGCCGAGCCTGACCGGCTCGGACGGTGCATACACCGGACGGGTGGTCTCGGCGGCGGTGCTGGTGCAGCCGCCCAGCACCACGGTGGCGCCAGCGGCGGCGGCGGTCTTGAGCAAGCGGCGGCGGGTCAGATTCATGACGGTATCCTGGGGCACGGTTGGTGGTCAGATGCCGGCATCATGCGCTTGCGCGCGCAGGTAGGCGAAGCCGGCATGGTAGGCGGATTCGCCTCCAGCCGGCCCGGCCTCGATGCTCATGCGGCCGCTCCAGCCATGGCGTGCGAGTACGCGGAAGAATGGCCGGAAGTCGTCGCCTGCCGCGCCCGGGATGCTGCGGGTGGCGCGTTCGGCGATGTGGAAATGGCGCAGCAGCGGCATCGCCTGCTCGAGGTCGTCGGCGGTATCGCCGCCGATGACCATGTGGTAGAGATCGGCGGTGATGCGCACCGCCGGGTGCTGGGCGCGGGACACCGCCACCGCGACCTCGCCGATGCGGTTGAGGAAGTTGCATTCGGCCTTGCGCAGCGGCTCGACCGCAACCACCAGCCCCTGCGCAGCGGCCAGCGGGCCCATGCGCTTCAGCAACTCGCTGAATTGCGCCAGCGCCTGGTCGGCGGACCAGCCATCGGGGATCTGCCGGGAGGCGCCGCTGCCGAAGGTGATGGTCTCGATGCCGACCTGGCGTGCACGGGTGAAGGCGGTCTCGGCGTAGGCGAGGATGGCATCATGGGCGGCGGCGGGGCCGACCGACTTGAGCGAACCGGGCAGGAAGCCGTTGCAGCAGCGCACCGGGATGGCGGCGGCGGTGATGGCCGAGACCTTGCCGGAGAAGGCGCCGGCATCCTTGTCGGGCACCAGCAGCCCTTGTACCGACTCCTCGAGGTAGTCTGCTCCCGCCGCCTTCAGCATACCGGCCTTGGACAGCGATCCGCAGGAGCCCATCGCCACTCGCGCAGCGGTCGGGCTGACCGCGATGGGCGACGCCGCTCCAGCAGGTGCATCGCCGCCACGGGCCGTCTGCTCGCAGCCGACCAGCACGCCTGCCGCCAGCGCCCCGGCGAGCCGCAGCACCTGCCGACGCCCGATGGCTGGCAGCGGGTGGGCTGGGGAGGGGCGCTGGATCGCTTCGCTCGGCATGGGTTCAGGCTCGCGCCAATGAGTACGCGACCTTCCCGATTCTGTTGAAACACGCTCATGCGCTGGAGCGGAAACCGGTGATATCGGGGGGTTTCCACCACCAGGCATGACCGGATCGCTCATCGATGTAACGCCTCCGCTCCTCGACCGGTGCCTGTGCGCTGGCAGCGCCGGCTATTTCGCAGGTGCAGGGGCAGGAGCGGGGGCAGGTGGCGCCGTGGCCGCTGCCGCCGGCTTCTCGGGGGCCTCCGTCTTGGCGGGATCCTCGACCTCCTTCTCGACGGCGATGAGCGCCCCCTCCGGCGAGGCTGTGATCTCCATCAGGATGCCGTCGGCGGTGGTGAACTCGGCGCTATAGACGGTCTTGCCATCCTCCTGGGCGCGCACGAAGCCGCTGACGGCGCTGGCGCCTGCTGCCTTCACCATCACCGCGAGCGCAGCCGCCGGCACCTGGTCGCGGATGATCTCGACCTCCTCCTCGCCCCAGGCCAGCGTCCCCCCAAGGACGGTCAGCAGTCCGAGCATGTTCGCACACACCGGATTCCGGAAGAGTCGCTGCATGAGGTGTTCCTTGCTCGCAATGGCGGCGAGCCCGACGGTGAGGTTCAGGGTCGATGAGACGGTCATCTGCCCATGGGAGGAGGGCGGGACGACGCGCAGATCCAGCATGATCGTGCCGGAGCCCGCGATCAGCATACCGGTGACCGGGTACGAGTCACTGCCTTTGATCTACTCGCCGGCGCTGGCACGCGGTGCACGCACATGTGCGTGAGGCCTAAAAGTCCCAGGTCGCTCCAGCGAAGACGCTGCGCCGCGGCGCGTACTGCGGCGCAGCCACCCCGATCCCCGATCCATCGCGGATCTGGTAGACGCGATCGAAGATGTTCACCACGTCGAGGCGCACGGTGAGCGTCCGCCATGTCTGGGCGACGCCGAGATTGGCGGTGGCATAGGCTGGCAGGTGATCGGTGTTGTCGAAGCCATCGCGCAGACCCGTGCCCCCGATGCCATCGATCGACACCTGGGTCTGGCTCGCGAATTGGTAGGAGAGACCGATCGAGACCGTATAGCGCTGGTCGTGGTCCAGGTAGATCCAATGGTTCTGGGCGTAGGCCAGCTCCTGGCTGGTGAAGAGGAACTCGGCGGAATCGATATCGCGGCCCTGGGCCTTGCTGAGCGCGACATTGGCATATCCGGTCAGTCCATGATCCTGGTAGGTCGCGGTCAGCTCGGTGCCGAGGATGCGGCCATCCCGGTAGTTGAAGGGCGTGAAGATCACCGCCGAGCCGAACTGCCCCTCGTCGAGCTGGTTGGTGGCCTGCTTGTAATAGCCATCCAGGCCGATCTGGAGGTGATCGCCGACGCGCTGGCTGATGCCAGCATCGAAGTCGTTAGCGCGCTCAGAGGACACCGGGTCGTTGAGGGTGGTGGCTGCCTGGTTGCTGGTCCCGATGAACGATGCGACCGCCTCCTGGGACACCGATTCGAGTGGCGGAGGGGTGAAATAGCGCGCATAGCCGCCATGGATGGTGGTGGTGCCGGTGAGGGCGAGGGTGGTCGAGATACGTGGACTCACCTGGCTCTGGTTCACATAGGCATCGACGTTGTCGACACGCAGACCGTAATTCACCGTCCATGGCTTGACGATGCGCCATTCATCCTGGCAGTAGAGGCTGGACATGGTTCCGACCTTGCTGCTCGCATCTGCGATGGTCATCGGCGTGGTGCTGGTCTGCTGCCCCAGGGCATCGACAGGGAAGACCTCGGTCGAGGTATCCGCGGTGGCTCTGGTCGACAGATAGGAGGCGCCGGCGCGCACGGTGTGCGCGGGGGTCGCCGGCAGGCTGGCGTCGATCTGGATGCCGGAGGTCAGGGCACGCTGATCCAACCAGCCTGCGACGCCCGTGAACGCGAGGTCCTGCGACGGATCGGGGCTGAACACCAGCTGGCTATCGTGGATGAAGGGTGCGATCTGGATCTGGCCAGGCCCGATGGCGGTCTGGTAGGCAAGGATCGCAAAGGCGTTGCGCTCCAGCTGGTTCTCATCGACCGTCGCTGAATCGGGAGTGGCACCGCCGGCCACGGTGAATGACGGCGTCTGCCCGGGATTGTCAGGGATCTGGAAGGTGGCATTGGCGCCGCTGGCGATCAGCGACAGGCGGCTGGCCTGGTCGATGTGGTAGGTGGCATAGATGAAGCCGTGGTACTGGGCGGTGTCATCGTGAAGGGCGGTGTGCGAGGAGGTCGGATTCTCGATGCCGAGATCGTCATGCAGGGCGCTGACGGTGGTGTAGACGTCCCATGCCCCCTTGGAAGCGCCATAGCTGGCCGAGGTGTGGATGGTATCGGCGGAGCCGCCATAGATCGAGAGTTCGCCACCGCCATCGCTGGCCCCTGATTTGGTCGTGATGTCGACCACGCCTGCGGTGCGCAGCCCATACTGGGCCGGCAGCGCCCCGGTGATCAATGTCACATCGTGGGCGAAACGGGTATCGATCTCCTGGCCGAAGGCGGTGATGGCATCCGGCAGCAGGATGCCATCGATGCGGTACTGGAGATTGGCGTGCTCGCCGCGCAGGTGCACCTGCCCGAAGGAATCCTGGGCGACACCGGGCATGCGCAGTAGGACCTCGTTGAACGAGGCATCGGCACCCTGGGATTGACCGAGGATCTGATCGAGCCCGAGGTCGTAGGTGGAGGTCCCCATGGTGGAGGAGGTCTGATTGAAGGCCGGGGAGCGGTCGCCGACGATGGTCAGGGTCTCGCTCGCCATGGTCCCGTTGACCGGAGCCGGGCTGGCGGCCGGACCCTGGACCGCCGGCGGCGGTGCTACGGGCGCGGGTGCGTCGACCGCCTGCACCTGCTGCACGCATGCCAGCAGGCAGAGCGTCGGGAGGACGGCTGATGAGTGACCGTGCATGGGGGCCATGGACGTCTCCGGTACGGCCGCCGTCTCTGGCGGCCAGGGTGTGAGGTGCGCAGGCAGGCATCCATGCGTGCCAGCCGAGAGGGCCCTCGGCTCCGATGTGCTCGCTAGGGGCGGACAGCCCGGTCGGATGCGCAGCACCGGGATGGCATGGCAACGTGGCTAGCGTCGTCATCCGCTCGCCACTCGTCCACCGTCCGGCACGCACGCACCCGGTTCCGCCGAACCAGCTCCGGTGATCGGAGCGGGGCGGAACCGCGCAGCACGCGTGGGTGCTGGTCGCGCCTCAGCCCGTCTGCGTCAGGCAGTATGGCTGGACGGCTCGACCGGGATCACGGCCAACGGTGGTCCACGCGCGGGCGGCTGCAGGCACCAGGCCGACGGCCACCATCCTTCGACGAAGGACATGGTGCTGGCCACCTCCGGCAGTGGCGGTGGTGGCAGGGACTGTGCCACCACGGGCACAGCATGCTGACCAGCAACCACCATGAGCAGCTGGCAGATCGCACAGGGCCCGCACTCATCATCGTCGCTGGCCGATGACACCGCCAGCACGGCGGAACCACCGGGTTGGCTCAGCAGGTTCTGCACCTGGTGCTGCTCGTGCTGCTGGTGCTCGGCCTCATGGGCCATGCGCAGCAGCGGTAAACCGACGGACAGCAGCAGGGCGAGTGCCAGTGCACCGGTTCGCCTGATGCAGATGATCACGCAGGGCATGCGTGCCGACACTAGCGCACCTCCACTGCCCAGGCAAGATGGCACCCCCACGGCCTGATGCGCCCATGCCTCATGCCATCGGGGATAGGAGGTCGGTAACATGTACCAGGTGTCCGGTATCACCTTCACGCGCCCATGACACGGACCAGGCATCCCCGACGCCGCGCGACACCGACCTGCCCATGGCCAACCCCCTCCTCATCCTCATCCTCCTGATCCTGAGCCTCGGCTTCCCGCTGGCGGCCGATGCGCTCGACGGCGGCCCCCAGCCCGCCGCGCCGCGCCCCCCGCTCAGCGAGGCCTGGGCTCCGGTCGATCAGCAGATGCACCGCTCCCTCGTCGCGGGCGCCGCGGCGCCGGTGAGCGGGATGGGATTGGCGGTCTATGATGCCGACGACCACCTGCTCTTCGAGCAGATGTACGGCGATTTCGCCCCCGATCGCCTGGTCGCGATCGCTTCCGCCTCGAAATGGGTCTCCGGCCTGGTGCTCTTCGATGTCATCGCCACCTCGAACGGTGCGCTGACCCTGGACTCGACCACTGGACAGATCCTGCATTGGACCGGACCCTCCGCCGCCATCACCCTGCGCCACCTGATGTCCTTCACCTCGGGCCTGGAGAGCGAGGCGGCGTGCACGGCGGACCCCACCCTCACCCTCGCCGCCTGCGTCGACATCATCGCCGGTCGCGACACCACAGCGGCACCTGGGGTACGGTTCGACTATGGCTCGACGCATCTCCAGGTCGCCGGGCGCATGGCCGAGGTGGTCACCGGCTCCAGCTGGAATGCGCTGTTCCGCGAGCGCGTGGCGCGCCCCCTCGGACTGCCGCAGGAGGTCGCCTACTACACCTGGCCCAAGCAGGCACGCGGAACGACCAATCCGCTGATCGCCGGCGGCATGCGCGCCTCGATGCGGGACTATGCCAAGATCCTCTCGCTGATCTTCCACCGTGGCCATGGCGCGGGCCTCACTCTCGGAGCCGATGCGCTGTTCGCCGCCCAGGCGCGCGAACCCTTCGCGGTGGTGATCGGCAAATCGCCGGCCGTGGCTCTGGGGCTGCCCTACCACTACGGCCTCACCGCCTGGCTGGAGACCACCACGCCACGGATCGGCAGCGACATCCTCTCGTCCGCTGGAGCCTTCGGCTTCGTGCCCTGGATCGACCGGCATGCAGGCTACTATGCCGTCCTGGGGATGGAGATCCCCGCCGGCACGCGCTTCTCGCTGCCCCTCGAGCAGACGCTCCAGCCGCTCATCCGCGCCGCGCTCGCGCCTGCCAGCGCGGACGCTGGCGCACCCGGCATTCAGCAGGCAAAGCCCAGGCCGTTGCCATAGCAGGCAGCCGACGTCGTCCGCTGCGCCGTCGGCTCCTGCGCAGGAGCAGCTGGTGGACGCCGAGGATGCCGAGGGGGAACCACAGCGCATTGTGCAGGCGGGCGATCCACAGGTGGTCGATGGCGCCGAGCGCCAGATCGAGCCACTGCGTCAGCAGCGATTCCTGGGCCAAGCCGCTGAGGAACATTGCGCTCCACAGGGTCCGGAGTCCCGCCGGCCGGCCAGCCTGGAGGCTGGGGTCGAGCAGATAGTACGGCACCTCGTCGATGCTGATCAGCGGATAGCCGAATGGATGCGCGTGCAGCAGGATGGCGATGGCGAGCAGCGCCAGGCGGACGATCGGCGTCGCGGATGGCGTGCGCAGCCTGGGTCATGATCGCCCGCTCATGATGCATCCGCCATGCGTTCCTTGGAGAGCGGTGCGCATAGGGGTGAAGACCCAGCCATGACGCGTCGAGCGGCCGCATGCACATGCGCCATCATCGCCGAGCGCCGTCCCCCTACGCCATGACGCCCACCGCCGCATGGCCGGTGTCGGCTGACGACGATGGGCGCCTCATGGCCTCACAAGAAGACGAACCTGTTCCTGCGATCACTGGCGATGGCGGTGATCCGGTGCCAGCGCCACGCCGCGGAACACCTCGCCATAGCCCGAGACCTGCAGGATCTCGAAGCGCTCGGCGCCGTCGAACCAGCCGTGCCAATGGCTGTCGGGCAGCGTCCTGGCGGAGAGGATGTCGGTGACCACCACCAGCTTGGTCGGATCGGGTTCGCCGCCTGAGATGGTGCTGTACTGCCCGGTGATGGCGTAGATGGTGACCGTGCCATCATCGTTGATGCGCCCAGCGATATTGCGCAGTCCAGTGGTTGCGGTCGGCACCGGGTAGTGGCTGAGCGTCTGGGGCTCCGCCAGATCCAGACCATCCTGGATGATGTAGTCGAGCGTCCACACTCCTTCGATCAGGCTCCACTTCTGCAGCCCGGCCTGCGGATCGACGAGCAGATTGCCGGAGGCATCGAGGTTGGCATAGCCCTCATCGGCGACATAGAGGGTGGTGGGATTGGCGAACCAGAAGCCGAACGGCGTCAAGGGCGAGACCGCGCCTGAATTCGGATCGGTGGCCGGGGCCCCGAGCAGCTTGACGATGGTGTTGCCGGTGCCGGTCGGCAATCCGGGGCCGCTGCCATTCTGCACCTGGAAGACGCCATCATCGCCATTGCCGCCGCTGCCCTTGGAGACATAGAGGTTGCCCTGGTAGATGCCGATGCCGCGGAAGTTGTTGTCCTTGATATGCTGCTTGGAGGTCTCGTCCGGACGATCGGTGGCGAGGTAGATGCCGAGCTGCAGCGAGCTGGTCGAACCGGGCAGGCCATAGCGGGCGCCGATGGTGGTGCCGGGACCGGTACCGTCCTTGTTCAGGGTCGAATCGGAATTGCCCGCCAGGTAGAACTCCCGGCCGTCGACGGTGATGGCGGCGCGGGGATTGTCGCCGCTGTAGGCATTGCTCTCGGCAGTGACCATGACGGTGCCATCGGCGGCGATCAGCACCACCGCACGGTCATAGGTCGGGCTGGCGTTGGTGGTGAGCGTTGCGCCCGGAGTCTCGGAATTGGAGACCCCTTCGGCGCCGAGCGGGCCGACATAGCCCATGTAGGTGAGGAAGCGGCCGTCGAGCGAGCGCATGAGCGCACCTTCGGACTTCGAGCTGAAGCTGGTGGTGGCGCCGGTGATCGCCAGGCTTCCGCGACGCGGGGAGAACGGCTCGGTGCCGTAGCGATCGATGTGGATGCTGCCTTGGATGCCGGAGATGGTCGGGTCATTGAAGATGGTGGGATAGGTCTCGCTGCTGCCGAAGGTGTTGCCGTCGTACTGGACGCGGCTGACGACCAGATTGCCCTGATCGCCCTGGTCAAAGTCGCGATCCTGGGCAGAGGCCGACGGCGATGCCACGGCACCGCTGATCAGCGCCGCGAGCACCGGACAGAGCAGGATGCAACGGGTTGGAGAAGGAAGGAAAGTGCGGTTCATGGTCAATCCTCGGTTGAGGGGAGGTGAACCGGTCCGGATGACGCGTCCCGACCGGTCGCCACCACCATGCAGCCGCCCGGGTACGGCTGATGAGCGATCGATGAATGAACGGATGCCGTTCGAGAATATTCCATCAGCAGCCGATGAACAATCCCGTCGACGCTGACCCGGCACTGCACTGCCACCTTATTTGGCTATAGGGGGGCTCTGCCATGCAGGGACCGGTGGTGGCCGGTTCCAGCGAGCTCATCGATGGAGTGCCACGCATGGACCCCCACTGTACAGCTGATACCGCAGGTCGCGCGCCTCGCGCCTTGCCCATTGAGCTGATGGCTAGGCCATGGTACAGCCTGCTAAGCATTCCGACGATCTGGAGACTCCCGATGATACGCTGGCGCGGTGTCTCCTCTGCGGAGGTGGGTGCCCTCCTCTGGCTGATGGCCATCACGGCGCTGATGGCAATCGCGGTGCTCGTGGCTCCCCTGACGGCAGGCGATGCGCCGAGCGACTACCGCTACCGGGTCGAGACCCTGATCGAGGGCATCCCCCAGCCGATGGAGATCAAGATCGCGCCGGATGGCCGGATATTCTTCAACGAGTACCTCGGCAAGCTGAAGGTCTACCACCCCGATACCCGACAGATCGTGCTCGCCGCCCAGATCGAGGTCTACACCGGCCAGGAGAACGGCTTCCTCGGTTTCGCCTTCGACCCGCATTTCGCCGAGAATGGCTGGATCTACTGCCTGCATTCCCCCAAGGACTACAGTGGCCAGCACCTGAGCCGCTACACCATGCACGGCGATATCCTCGACCTGTCCAGCGAGGTGCTGATGCTGAGCTTCCCCGAGCAGCGCAGGGAATGCTGCCACCATGCCGGATCGATGGCCTTCGGACCGGATGGCTGCCTCTACTTCACCGCCGGCGACAATACCCATCCGGGCGCCGACTCGGACGGTTATGCGCCGCTCGATGAGCGCGCCGGCCGCTCCCCCTGGGATGCGCAGAAGTCCGCAAGCAACACCAACAGCTACAATGGCAAGATCCTGCGCATCCGCCCCAAGCCGGATGGCACCTACGAGAATCCTCCCGGCAACCTCTTCCCGCCGGGGACGCCGAAGACCAAGCCCGAGATCTATGTGATGGGCTGCCGCAACCCCTGGCGCATGACCGTCGATCCGCTCACCGGCTTCGTCTACTGGGGAGAGGTCGGGCCCGATGCCGACCAGGACGGTCCACGCGGGCCGCGTGGCTATGATGAGATCAACCAGGCCAGGGCGGCGGGGAATTTCGGCTGGCCCTACTTCGTCGGCGACAATTTCGCCTATTCCGCCTACGACTACGCGACCAAGCAGGTGGGCAAGCCCTACGATCCGCTCCATCCGCTCAACGACAGCCCGAACAACACCGGCCTGCGCGACCTGCCTCCGGCGCAGCCGGCATTGATCTGGTGGCCCTACCACAAGCCGAAGGACTTCACCCAGCTGGGGGAGGGCGGACGCGTCGCCTGCGCCGGTCCGGTCTTCCATTGGCGGCCGGAGTTCGCGCACAGCGACGGCTTCCCGCAGGATTACGACGGCTGCCTGCTGTTCTGGGACTGGGAACGGCCGCTGATCATGTGGGCGCGGTTGGATGCGGATGCGCATCTGCGCGGCTTGGAGCCCTTCACCGGCGCGGTGGTGACCGCCAACAAGCCCGATCAGATCGAGCGCGCGGCAGGCGCCATCGCTGGAGGCGCGACGCTCATCAAGCGGCCGGTCGATGCGGTCTTCGGTCAGGACGGTGCGCTGTACTTGATGGACTATGGCGAGACCTGGGGCGCGAACCAGGATGCCAAGCTGGTCAAGATCAGCTATGTCCGCGGACACCTGCCTCCGGTGGCACGCTGCAGGGTGCAGCCCGCCTCCGGGCGCGAGCCGCTGAGCGTGACCTGCTCGAGCGCCGGCTCGACCTCCCGCGAGGGCGATGCCCTGACCTACGCCTGGCGCCTGGTGAGCGCAGGCCCGGTGATCTCCACCGCCGCCGAGCCGCAGCTGACCATCAAGGAGCCCGGCAACTACCGCGTGCAACTCACCGTCACCGACGCCCACGGCGCATCGGCGAGCGCGAACGTCGCGCTCATCGTCGGCAATACCGCCCCGACGGTGTCGTTCACCGCCCCCCTGGACGGCGATTTCTACACCCCAGGTGCGACCATCCACTATGCCGTCGCGGTGGACGACCGCGAGGATGGCCCCTCGTCGGCCAAGCCGGATGACTTCGGCACCCGCACCAAGGTCAGCAGCGCCTACCTGCGCGCCGATGGCAAGATCGCGGCCAGCGATCCCGGCTTCGCCCTGGTCACCGCCTCCGACTGCTTCAACTGCCATGCGATCGAGAGCAAGATCATCGGCCCCGCCTTCGTCGATGTCGCGGACAAGTACCGGGGCCAGCCCGGGGCGCTCGAGATCAGCGTCCAGCGGGTGCTCAACGGCAGCACCAAGGTGTGGGGTGAGATCCCCATGCTGCCGCATCCGCAGCATACCCCTGACGAGATCGGCATCATGCTGCGCTGGGTCTTCGGCCTCGAGAAGGACAAGGGCGGCCCCGCCCTCGTGCGCGGGCTGAGCGGGGACATCACCGCGCCGGTTGACAGCCGGCCCGGCAGCTTCCGCCTGGAGGCCACCTATACCGACATGGGCCGTCCGCCCGCCGGAGCGCTGTCCGGCCGCGCCACCGTGACGCTCTGCTCGCGCCGCCTGGAGGCACGTGCCGCCGAGGTCCACGGCCCGACCATCATGGGCTCGATCATCGGCGCGATCGACCATGGGCACTACGTGACCTTCCCCCGCCTCGACCTGGCGGTGGTGGGCGGCATCAGCGTGCGCGTCAGTTCCGGGAATGCCGGAGGTCATATCGAGTTCCATGCCGATTCGCCCTCGGGCGCGCTGATCGCCTCAGTCGAGGTCGCCAATACCGGTGGCTGGGACCGCTGGGTCGAGCTCACCACCCCCCTCCTGCCCAGCGCCCCCCGCACACGCGTTGCGGTGGTCGCGGTATTCAGCAATCCCGGCAAGGGCGGTTTGATGAACCTCGACTGGGTGCAGTTCAATGCTCCCTGAGCCTACCGTCATGCGTGCCCTCCTCAGTACGGCGCTGGCGCTGCTGCCGGCCCTGGATGCAGGCTCCGCCGAGCTCCCCGTCGACGGCGGCTTCTCCCTGCGCTCGGCCTCCGGGATCTGCCAAGCCGGTCCAGCGCAGATGGCGGCCTTCGCCGCGGCGGCGGGCTGGGAGCGGCACGATCTGTCCTGGAGCGACTACGAGCCGAGGCGCGGAAGCTACCAGGACGCCTACCTCGAGCACTGCGCCCAGCAGGTGGCCGCCTACCGCACCCAGGGCGTGTCGGTCCTGCCGATGATCGGCTTCGGCGTCGACTGGGCGGCGGATGGCGACGCAACCTACCAGGTGGACGCCCAGCGCCGCATCACCACCCATCGCCGGGCGGATGGCCAGATCGTGATGCAGGAGAGCCGGCGGGCGGGCGATGGCAGCTGGTCAGCCGGGGAGGCGCATGTGGTGCACGACCTGGACAAGCTGCCGATCGCCGCTGAGCACGTCGCCGACTGGAGCGAGGCGGTACGGCGGATGGCGGCCCGGCTGATGGCCCCGGACTGCGGCGTGCGCTACTTCCAGATATGGAATGATACCCATCCGGACAGCGGCTTCTGGCATGGCGATATGGCCACCTACATGCAGCGCATCCACCTGCCGGCGGCGCGGGCGATCCACGCCCTCGGCGGCAAGGTGGTTTATGGCGGCTGGCCATGCTGCGGGCCACCCCAGGCGCTGGTCGAGCTCCTCGATAAGAGCGATGCCTGGGGCAGCATCGATGTCATCGATGCTCATTACTTCCCGGTTGAGACCATGCGCTACCTGCATGAGGCGGGCGAGAAGCGCCATCACCCGCTCGGCGTCTGGCAGACCGAGATCGGCTTCACCACCGAACCCACCTTCATCGCCAACACCTATCCGCGCTTCCTCGACTGGGCCCTGCGCAATGACCCCACCCCGGACCGCTACAAGCTCTTCCTCTTCGCCGCCTGGTCGCCGGACGACCCCAAGGCCTATGGCTACGGCAGGACGCTCATGTCCGGCTAGGCGCTATCGGCGCATGGCCGCTGCCTGCGCACCCTCGGCGAGCTGCTGGGCGGCGGACGCCTAGCCCTGCGCAGCGGGGTTGCCAGCGTGCCGCCGCTGACGGCGGACATCGATGAGCACCAGAGCGCCCTGGAAGCCTTCTCGGTCGGCGACCAGCGCATCGTCCTGGCCATCCACCTGGCCGAGCCGCCTGCGGCCCCTGGCGCCGCCGATGTGCTGCTGACCGTCGCCGGACTGGCGCCCGCCGCGCTCAACCGCATCGAGCGCGTCGGCGCCGCCGGGATGCGCAGCGATCTCATGCAGAAGGTCGTCCCGGCCGACGGCGGCATGACCGTGCGCGTACCGTGCCGGGATGCAGCGGGCGATGAGCCGGTCGGCGGCCTCGCGCGCACCGATTTCTATGTCGCGATCACGCTGCGCTAGCCTGCCCGGACCTGCCACCAGCAGCCTCGGGGAGTGGGCAGCGGGCGCCGCGCACCCTCAGCGGGGCGAGCGGGTGGCGCGGAACGCCCCGGGCGGCATGCGCTCGAGACGCGCGAACACCGCGCAGAGGTACTGTTCGCTGGAGAAGCCGCAGCGCCCTGCGATCTGGCGCAGCGAGAGCGGCGAATGGGCCAGCAGCTCCTTGGCGCGATCGACCCGGATGCGGTTGAGGTAGCGCACCATCGATTCCCCGTGATGGGCGGAGAAATCGCGGCGCAGGCGGCTGGCGCTGACCGCGAGGGTGCGCGCCACGTCGCTGAGCGAACCGATGGTGGCGTAGTGAGTGGTCAGGTGATGGGCGGCATCCCGGGCCAGCGCGGCTGCGCCGACCGCTTCCCCGCAGGGCTGGGCGCGGGCCATCACCCCGGCGAGGACGGTGGCCGCGCGCAGATCGAGTTCGACGCGCTCCTCCGGCGTGGTGGCGGTGGGACCCTCGGCGAGCTGGATGATCTCCTGGCAGAGGGCCTTGCCCAGCGTGCCACGAGTGGTCATCACCTGGGTGGGCGGATCGGCTGGATCGGCTGGATCGGCGCGCAGCGTCAGCAGGATGCACAGATCGGTGCCCGCCGTCTCCATCTCCTGATGATGGGCCTGCCCGCTCGGGCAGATCGAGGCCTCGCCAGCAGCGAAGGGGATGGCGGCCAGGCGCGGCAGGTGGAGCGCGCCTGAGCCCGAGGCATGGAAGACGATCTCCAGCGCCCGATGGCGGTGGGGCGGATAGCGCATTCGTGCCATGAGATCGAAGCTGAACCCGGTCACGAAGGATACCGGTGCACGCATGCGGGTGGTCCAACGTTGGCGGGGTGCTTGGGCGGTGCGGGCGGTGGCGGAAATCCCAATCGCGGGCGTTCTTCTCAATGGGCTACCACCGCCGGCGCCTATGGTCAACCGCTAGCGCGCTTCAGGCTGGCGGAGCTCCGCCACTCCCGTACCACCCCCTCCGGGCGGCGCTGCCGGATCGGCAGCCAGGCTGCCGAGTGCTGTTCCCTTTCCGCGAGATCCTGTTCAATGATCCCCATGCCCGAGCGTATGTCTGCAGACCCGCTTCCCCGCATGCACGAGCATCCCACCATGGCTGTCACCCATTGCGGCCCGAGCGCCTGGCCATCCCTCTCCGTGCGGCGCTCATCGCGGCCCGCTGCCCTGGCGCTCTGCCTTGGGCTGTTGGCCCTGAGCGCACCCGTGGCCCAGGCCGGCGAGGCGCCCGCCGCCCCCTGCCGGCTGGTGGTGGTGGAGAAGGGCAGGGGCTGCCCGGTGCCCCTGATCGAACTACGGACTACCAACCAGCTGCGCTTCGTCACCGACAATGCCGGTGTGGTCGCCTTCGATTGCCAGGAGCTGATGGGCCAGGAGGTGTGGTTCGACATCATCGGCCACGGCTATGGCGTGGAGAAGGACGGCTTCGGCAATCGCGGGGTGCGGGTGCGCCCGATGCCGGGCACGACCCAGACCATCACCGTCGAACGCCACAGCCTGGCCAGCTGCCTCGGGAGGCTCACCGGCGGCGGGCTGTTCGCCGAGGTCCAGCATTTCGGCGAGGAGCGCGCATGGAAGGAATCCGGCATCATCGGCTGCGACAGCGTCCAGTGCGTCCCCTATCAGGGCCGCCTGTTCTGGCTGTGGGGCGACAGCGGCGTTCCCTCCTATCCCCTCGGCATCTTCTCCTCGACCGGAGCGACCTCGGCGCTGCCCGCTCCCGAGGCGCTGGTGCCGCCGATCCACCTGCCCTTCGAGTACGTCTGCGATGCCAAGGGCCATCCGCGCGGCATCGCGCCGCTGCCCGGCGACGGCCCGACCTGGATCTTCGGCATGCTGGCGATGAAGGACAAGGCTGGTCATGAGCACCTCGGAGGCTGCTACTCGAAGATCAAGGGCGGCCTGGCGGCGTACGAGATCGGCTTGGCGGTGTGGAACGACAGCACGCGGCTGTTCGAACGCAGCCAGGTGGTATGGGAGAAGACCAGCGGCGCCCCCGCACCGCACGCCGTGCCCGATGGCCAGGCCACCAGCTGGCGCGATCCCTCTGGCAAGGAATGGTACGTCTTCGGCAACCCCTTCCCCTTCCTGCGCTGCCCTGCGAGCTTCGAGGCCTGGAGCGACCGCTCGACCTGGGAGGTGCTCGACGCGCAGAAGTCGGTCGCAGGGGCGGATGGAAGCCAGGTCGTGCCGCATACCGGCGCCATCGGCTACCACCCCTGGCGCAAGCGCTGGGTGACGGTGTTCATGCAGCGCGGCGGCAAGCCGTCCTCTCTCGGCGAGCTGTGGTATGCCGAAGCCGACCAGGCCACCGGCCCCTGGGGCACGGCGGTGAAGATCCTCAGCCATGAGAACTACACCTTCTACAACCCCCACCTCCATCTCGACTTCACCCCCGCCGGCAAGAGCTCCCTGTATTTCGAGGGCTCCTACACCGTCTCCTTCACCGGCAATCAGGCGCCCACACCGCGCTACGATTACAACCAGATCCTCTACCGGCTGGATCTCGACGATCCGGGACTCAAACCGGCGCAGTGACCGCAGCTGATCGCCGGTCGGCCGCCTCGGGGCATGCGGCAAGTGCATTGGCGAGTGCCGCTGGTGTCCTGGCACAGAAGTAATTGGCACATGTGCTTGCATCAGGGCGTTCCTGATACTGCGGGGATGACCGACGAGTGCCGACGCTGAGATGAACTCTTCAGCGCATATCGATTGTTCGTCGGCTTTCGCTCGGTACTGAAGGAGGAGTTCCTATGCCAATTAACGCTGCGCCAGAAATCGGGCTGCTACGCGCAGCATATGCGGCCTTCAACGCGCGCGATATTGATGGCGCAGTCACCCTCATGGCTCCCGATGTGGCGTGGCCGAAAGCGTTCAAAGGCGGATTTGTCCGTGGGCCTGAGGAAGTCCGAGCTTACTGGACGGAGCAGTGGAGTGAGATAAATCCACACGTCGAGCCGATTGCCTTTTACCCGGAGAACACGAGGCAGGTCTTGGTCGAGGTGCATCAGGTCGTGCGCGATCTGGCCGGCTCCGTGCTTGCCGATGAACACGTTGGCCACCGCTTCACCATTGAGCTTGGCTTAATCCAAGCCATGGAGGTCTGTCCACCTCCATCGCCTGGCTTGGTCTCCCAGTAGAGCGGCCACCGACAATATCGATTGAACGCCGATCCGGCTGAAGTGGCGCCTGCGGTAAGCGGATTGGCGTGATCTGCTAGTGAATTCGCCAGGGCGGCCGTGACGCTGGGGGGCATCCGGAAAGGACACGCCATGCGCGCACGCACACTCGGACGTTCCACCCTCACGGTCTCGGCCCTCGGACTGGGATGCATGGGCATGAGCTTCAGCTACAGCCCGATGCCGGACCGTAGCCAGATGCTGGCGCTCATCCGCGCCGCGGTCGATCGCGGCGTCACCTTCTTCGATACCGCCGAGGTCTACGGGCCGTTCACCAACGAGGAGCTCGTCGGCGAGGCCCTCGCTCCCCACCGCGGCAAGGTGGTGATCGCCACCAAATTCGGGTTCAAGCGCGATCCGAGAGGCACCCAGCGGTGGACCGCCCTGGACAGCCGCCCGGAGAACATCCGGGCGGTCGCCGAGGCCTCGCTGCGGCGGCTCAAGGTGGATGCCATCGATCTGTTCTACCAGCACCGGGTCGATCCGGCGGTTGCCATCGAGGATGTCGCCGGGGCGGTGAAGGAGCTGATCCGGCAGGGCAAGGTCCATCACTTCGGCCTCTCGGAAGCCAGCGCCACGACCATCCGCCGCGCGCACGCGGTCCAGCGCGTCACCGCGGTGCAGAGCGAATATTCGCTGTGGACCAGAGGCCCCGAACGGGAGGTGCTGCCCACGCTGGAGGAGCTCGGCATCGGCTTCGTGCCCTACAGTCCTCTGGGCAAGGGCTTCCTCACCGGATCGATGGACCAGACGACCACCTTCGACGCGACGGATTTCCGCCACATCCTCCCGCGCTTCACCCCCGATGCGCTGAAGGCCAACCAGGCCCTGGTCGACCTGCTGCGGGCGATGGGCGCACGTCTCGGCGCCACGCCTGCGCAGATCGCGCTCGCCTGGCTCTTGGCGCAGAAGCCATGGATCGTCCCCATCCCGGGCACCACCAAGCTGAACCGCCTGATCGAGAACCTGGGAGCGGTCGAGCTCGCTCTGACGGCCGACGACCTGCATGCCATCGGCACCGCCGCCGCCGCAATCCCCATCGAGGGTGCGCGCTATCCTGAGAGCCTGGAGAAGCTTACCGGTCGCTAGGTGCAACCTCCAGCCCAGCTGGAGCGGCGGGCTGGCGTGTTCTGCAGCCACCTTGGCGCCTTTCGCTAGTGACAGCCGAGCGAGCGGCGGTAACAGATGCCGACATGACCACCGCCAACGCCTTCGCCACTGCTCAGGCCACCACGCCCCTTGCGCCGATGCGCATCCGCCGCCGTGATCCTGGCCCAACAGATATCGAGATGGACATCCTGTTCTGCGGTGTGTGCCATTCGGACATACACCAGGCCCGCAATGAATGGCGCAATACCGTCTATCCGTGCGTCCCGGGCCACGAGATCGTCGGCCGCGTCACCCGGGTCGGATCAGCAGTGACCGCCTTCAGGAGCGGCGACCTCAGCGCGGTCGGCTGCATGGTCGATTCGTGCCACACCTGCACCAGCTGCCGGGCCGGGCTCGAGCAGTACTGCCTGTCCTTCCCGACCTTCACCTACAACAGCGCCGATAGGCATCTGGGCGGCCAGACCTATGGCGGCTATTCGAGCAGCATCGTGGTTGACCAGGCCTTCGTCCTGCGCGTGCCCGCGGGCCTGGACCTCGCCGCCACCGCACCGCTGCTGTGCGCCGGCATCACCACCTACTCGCCGCTGCGCCACTGGCACGTCGGGCCAGCCCACAAGGTCGGCATCGTCGGCCTGGGCGGCCTCGGCCACATGGGGGTGAAGTTCGCCCGCGCCTTCGGCGCCCAGGTCGTGCTGTTCACCACCTCCCCGCGCAAGATCGCCGATGGACTGCGGCTCGGCGCGCACGAGGTGGTGGTCTCCAGCGACGCGGCGGCGATGGAGAAGCACCGGGCGAGCTTCGATTTCATCCTCGATGCCGTATCCGCCGATCACGACATCAACGCCTTTCTCAGCCTGCTGAAGCTCGACGGCACCCTCACCCTGGTGGGCGCCCCCGAGCACCCCATGCCGGTGGCCTCCTTCAATCTGATCCTGCCCCGCCGCCATCTCGCGGGATCAGCCATCGGCGGCATCGCCGAGACGCAGGAGATGCTCGACTTCTGCGCCCTGCACAACATCGTCTCCGACATCGAGCTGATCCCGATCCAGCGCATCAACGAGGCCTGGGAGCGCATGCTCAAGCAGGACGTGCGCTACCGCTTCGTCATCGACATGGCCTCGCTCCGGCCATGAACGACCGCTTCCGCGTCTCCACCTCGCTGGCGGAGCGGCTGCGCAGCCATGGGATCGCGCCGGCGGCGGTCCTGCTGCGCTCCGGGCTGCCACCCGGCTTCTTCCAGCAGGAGAAGATCTACCTCTCGACCGCGCAGCTCTTCGCCTTCTGGCGAGCTGTCGGCGAGAGCAGCCCTGACCCGGTGATCGGACTGAAGCTCGGAGCCGAGCAGCGCCTGGAGCACTACAATCCCACCGCCATCGCCACGGTCTGCAGCAGGACCTTCCGCGATGCCGTGCAGCGCATCGCCCGCTACAAGCAGCTGACCTGTCCGGAGGAGATCCGCATCCACCTGACCACCGATGAGGCGGCGGTCGAATTCGTCTTCATCGCGGCCGATCAGCACGCGCCCGATGTCCTGGTCGACATGTGCCTGTCGTGGATGCTCGCCATCGGACGTCGCGGCACCGATGGGCAGATCGCACCGCGACGCGTCGAGCTCATGCGCCCGGCGCAGCACGCCGATCAGCTCGAGCGGCACTTCGGCTGCAGAGTGCGCTTCAAGGCCACGGGCGATGCCCTGATCCTCTCCCGCCAGGACTTCGAGCGGACCTTCGTCACCCATAATCAGGAGCTGCTGTCCACCATCGGCGCGCACCTGGAAGCCGAGCTCCGGGCACTCGACGCCACCGACGATGTGCATGGCCAGGTCAAGCGCGCCCTCAAGCGCTCCATGGCGGGGAAGCGCCCGGCATTGCAGCTGGTCGCCCAAGAGCTCGGCATGAGCGAGCGCACCCTCCAGCGCCGCCTCACCGTGGCGGGGAGCTCCTTCCAGCGCATCGCCGAGGACGCCCGCCGTGAGCTGGCGCACCATTATCTGCGACGCAGCGCGATCGATGTCCACGAGATCGCCTATCTCCTCGGCTATGAGGATGCCAATTCGTTCTTCCGCGCATTCCACCAGTGGGAGGGCGCTGCGCCGGGGGAATGGCGGGCGCGCCATGAGGACCCGGCGGCGGTGAACGCCTGAGTCCGGCGCATCCCCTGCACGCGGGGCGCCCCGCGATCCACGCATCCACAGGAGGTGATCCATGCAGATCGGCATCCTCGGCTCAGGTCTGATGGGCGGCACGCTCGGGACGCTGTTCGCACGCGCCGGCCATGGGGTGGTGTTCAGCTATGCCCGCACCCCTGGCAAGCTGGAGCAGCTCGCCGCGGCCGCCGGCGAGCGGGCGCGGGCGGGGACGCCGCTGCAGGCAGCGCAGGGAGCGGACGCGCTCCTCCTGGCGGTGCACTGGTCCCGCCTCGACGACGTGCTCGGCCAGGCCGGCGATCTTGCAGGCGCGACCATCATCACCTGCTCGCTGGCGATGGATGCCGGCAATGCCGGGATGGTCATCGGTCTTACCACCTCGGCCGCCGAGGTGCTGGCGCGGAGGCTGCCGCAATCGCGCATCGTGTGCGCGTTCAATACCGTGCCCGGCGAGTTGCTCCCTGGAATCTATCGCGACAGGCGCACGGCTGATCGTCCCAGCCTGGTGTATTGCGGAGACGATGCGCCGAGCAAGGCGGTCGCCGCCGAACTCATCCGCGATATCGGTTTCGCCCCCATCGACGCCGGGCCCCTGCGCATCGCGCGCTATACCGAGCCCTTTGCGCTCCTGGTCGGCCAGCTCGCCTATGAAGGGGCCGAAGGCCCTGAGCTCGCCTACCGCTTCGTCCACATCGGCGCCTGAGCGGCCTGGTGCCGCCGAATGTGCAAACGGCACTCAGGGAGCGCGACGCCCGTTTCGCTCGTCGACCTGGGACAGCACGCCGTCCGCATCCTCCCCGATACCCTCCCAGCCGCCGCCGAGCGCCTTGTAGAGGGCGACGAGGTCCTCGGCCACGGCCTGCTGGCTGAGGATGAGCTGGTCCTGGGAATCGTGCAGCGAGCGTTCCGCGTCGAGCACGGTGAGGTTGTCCTTCAGGCCGTTGACGTAGAGCTGGTCCGCCACCGCCAGCGACGCACGGCTGGTCGACACGGCATCGGCCAGGTGGCGTTGGCGCACCTGCTCCTTGGCGTAGGACACCAGGGCATTCTCGACATCCTCGAAGGCGGCCAGGATGGCCTGCGCATAGGCCGCCTCGGCCTGCTCGAGGCGGGCGTCCTGCACCCGGATGTTGGCGCGCACGCGGCCAGAATCGAAGATGCGCCAGCTGATCGATGGTCCGATCGACCAGATGCTGCTGCCCTTCGAGAACCAATCGCTGGCGCTCACGCTCTCGAAGCCGGCGCCGCCGGTGAGGAAGAAGCGCGGGTAGAGATCCGCGCGCGCCACGCCGATGGCCGCCGTCGCCGCCGCGAGCTGGCGCTCGGCGCGCTGGACATCCGGACGCCGCAGCAGCAGGGTAGACGGCAGGCCGATGGGGACCTCAGGCGGCGCAGCCGGGATGGGCTTGTGCGCCGTCAGCTCGGTGAGCAGCGTCCCGGGCGGCTGGCCGATGAGGATGCCCAGGCGATGGATGGCGATGCGCTCCAGGCCCTCGAGGGGCGGAATGCCCGCCCGGGTGGTGGCGAGCAGAGTGGAGGCCTGCTCGATGTCCAGATCGCTGGTCAGCCCGTGCTGGACGCTCTCCTTGCTGATCGCCAGGGACTGCTCCTGGGTAGTGATGTCCGCCCCGGCGATCTCGATGCGCCGCTGGGCAGCGCGCAGGTCGAGATAGGTGCGCGCCACCTCCCCCAGCAGCGAGACCAGGGACGCCCGCCGCGCGTCATCCGCCGCCTCGACTTCGGCAGCCGCCTGCTCCTGCTCGCGGCGCAGGCCGCCGAAGACATCGATCTCCCATGAGGCATCGAAGCCGGCTTGGTAGACATCGTTGGTGAAGGGCACGCCCTTCGGCAGCGGGATGGAGCCGAGGACGGGCTGGTGGTGGCTCTCCTGGTCCCTGGCGACCGAGCTGCTGGCGTCGGCGCTCGGGCCGCCATCGGCGCTGGCGATGCCGTAGCGCGCCCGCGCCTCCCGCACCCGCGCCTGGGCGATGCGCAGGTCCGGATTGGCGCGCACCGCCCGATCGATGAGCGAGGACAGCTGGTCATCGTCGAAGCCGCGCCACCAGGCCGCCACCGGTTCGGCGGCGCGCACCCCGACGGCATCGGTGGGTTCGCTCCAGCGCACCGGCGCATTCACCTCGGCGCGCTGGTAGTCCGGACCGACCGATGCGCATCCGGCGAGGGAGGCGATGATGAGCACGGCGGCGCTGGTGATCCCGAGGGGAGGGCGGATGGGGCTCATGATGGACTCCTGGTTCAGTGTGCCGCGATCGCCGTGCGGGCGGCGGATGGCCTGAGGCACCACGCCGCCGCCAGGCACACCAGGCACAGCCCGGCGAATACCGCGAAGATGTCGATGTCGGCGAGCAGGGTGGCCTGGGTGGTGGCGCCGTGCACCAGGGCGGCGAGGGCGCGCTGGTGGGCGGCGAGCGGATCGCCCAGGACGCTGAACGAGGCGCTCAGCGACTGCACGCTCGTGCGGTAGGCCGCGTCATACGGTGTCAGATGCGCGGCCAGGGTGGAGAGGTGGGTCTGGGTGCCGCGATCGATCAGCGTCGTCACCAGGGCGATGCCCACGCTCCCGCCGACATTGCGCATCAGGTTGAAGATGCCGCTGGCATTGCCGATCTGCTCCGGTTTGAGCGAGCCCATGGCGATGGTGTTCAGCGGCACGAACATGAAGCCCAGCGACAGCCCGCTGACGATCAGCGGCACCGCCAGCGTCCACATGCCGCTGTCCAGCGACATGTGCATCAGCGCGACCGCCGAGATGCCGAAGAGCAGGAAGCCGGTCATCACCAGGTAGCGGCCCGGGATCAACGGCACCAGCCTGCCGGCAAGGGGCATGGCGATCACCGCTCCCAATCCGCGCGGGATCATCGCCAGGCCGCTCTGCAGCGCGGTATAGCCCATCAGCGATTGCAGCAGCAGCGGGATGATGGCGGTCATGCCGTAGAGCGTCAGCCCGGAGGCGAACATCAGGAGCGCGCCGAGGGTGAAGTTGTAGTTGCGAAGCACGCCCAGATCGACGAACGGCTTTGGTGTCCTGAGCTCGCGGACGATGAACACCGCCACGCCGACCACCGCGAGCACCGCCATGGTGACGATGAAGCGCGAGCCGAACCAGTCGTCCTCCTGGCCCTTGTCGAGGAAGACCTCCTGGCAGCCGAGCCACAGCGAGAGGAAGGCCAGGCCGATGCCATCCAGGCGGCCGGGGCGCGCGTCGCGCACCCAGGCGGGATCGTGGATGTAGCGCTGGATGAGCGCGAGCGCCACGATGCCGACCGGCACCTTGATGAAGAAGATCCACGGCCAGCTGTAGTTGTCGGTGATCCAGCCGCCGAGGACGGGTCCGAGGATCGGCGCGAACACCACTCCCAGGCCGTAGACGCCCATGGCCTTGCCATGCTGCTCCTTGGGGAAGCTCTCGAGCATGATCGACTGGGCGATGGGTTGGAAGGCGCCGCCGCCGGCGCCCTGGATGACGCGCATGGCGAGCAGCATCGGCAAGCTGGTGGCGAGGCCGCAGAGGAATGAGGCCACGGTGAAGACCAGCACGCAGGCGATCAGGAAGCGCTTGCGGCCGAAGCGCTGTCCGAGCCAGGCCGAGCAGGGGATGACGATGGCATTGGCGATCAGGTAGCTGGTCAGCACCCAGGTCGACTGGTTGATCGAGACCGAGAGCCCGCCGGCGATGTTGCTGAGCGCGACATTGGCGATGGTGGTGTCCAGCACCTCCATGAATGTTGGCAGCATCACCGCGAGGGCGATCATCCAGGGATTGATGGGGGCGGGCGGCATGGGAGCTCCGGTTCGAGGGGGGGATGGCGGCGCGCAGGAACCGACCCCTATTTCACCCGCACTTCGGGTACCACCGACATGCCCGGGCCGAGCACGTAGCGCGCATCGGGCGCCGCATCGAGGACGATCTTCACCGGCAGGCGCTGGACCACCTTGACGTAGTTGCCGGTGGCATTCTCAGGCGGCAGCAGGCTGAAGTGCGCTCCGGCGCCGGACTGGATGCTGTCCACGTGGCCGGTGAAGGCGACCTGGGGATAGGCATCGACGTTCACCGTGACCGGCTGGCCGGCACGCATGTGCTCCAGTTGCGTCTCCTTGAAGTTGGCGACGATCCACACCTGCCTCGGGACGATCGCCAGCAGCGCTTGCCCGATCTGCACATAGGATCCCGCCTCCACGGTACGGTGGGTGACGAAGCCATCCTCAGGAGCGGTGATGCGCGTGTGGGAGAGGTTGAGCTCTGCGGTCCTGACCACCGCCGTGGCATGCTCGACCTCGGCTGAAGCCGTGGTGATGGCGGCGCGCGCGAGCTCGAGCTGGGCCTCGGCTGCCAGTGCCTTGTTGCGCGCCACCTGGACCTGCGCGGCGGTCGAGCGCGCCAGGGTCGAGGCGAAGTCCAGCTGGCTGTCCGAGATGGCGATGCGGGCGATGGCCTGGTAGCGCTTGGCATCCGTGCCGGCGCGCTGTGCCTCGGCCTCGGCCGCCACCACTCCCGCCTTCTCCTGCTCGATGCGCGCCTGGTCGACGCTCAGCTGCGCGCGAGCCTCGACCAGCCGGCTCTGGCTGGCGGCACGCATCGCCTGCGCCTGGTCCAGCTGCGCCTGCGCATCGCTCGGATCGATGCGCAGGAGCACATCGCCCTGGTGGACCACCTGGTTGTCCTCCACCAGGAGCTCCACGACCCGACCGGCGATCTGCGGTGCGACCGCGGTGACATGCGCCTCGATGATCGCGTCATCGGTCGACTCGTAGGGCGCGATGCGGACGCTATAGTAGCCGGCTGCGGCCAGGCCGGTGATCACCACCGCCAAGCCGGTGACGATCCGCCGCAGCCAGCGATGACGCGGCGGAGGCAGAGCGGTTGTCGGAGTCGCTTCGCTCGGGGTCCGCGGCGGGACCGCCGGAGCAGCGCTGGTCGCCGGAGCGGCGATCCGGAACGCGGAGGTCTCGATTGGGTGGGCTACGGCGGTCAGGGTGGTGGTCGGGGGCATGGCTCGATTCCTCAGGGGGTCATTGAGAGCCCTAGCGCACCCTGTATGCCAAAGGGAGAAAAACCCTGTAATACATTCCAATATAATCGTTTATGAGTAAATTGTCCGCCAGCGATACGGGATGAAATATCGTGTGTACGATATTTCATCCACCTCTTGATTGAATTATCGTACCATCCGGATAGAGCTATCGGCATGGACGCCGATGATCAATTCGATCCGGCCTTCGCCAGCGCCCTGCTGATGGAGATCACCCAGGAGCAGTCGCTGGACACCCTGCTGAAGAAGCTCGTCATCCGCCTGCTGGACCGACCGCACATCGCGCGTGTGCGCATCTGGCTGATCGAACGAGGTGACCTCTGCGCGACCTGCGTGCGCCGGAACGACTGCCCTGACCAGGTCCGCTGCCTGCATGCGGTCGCCAGCGGCTCCAAGGCTCTCGGCAGCGGGGCGGGCACCGACTTCTCTATCAACGATCGCTTCATGCGCATCCCCCTCGGCGTGGGCGTGGTGGGACGCATCGGCGCGACCGGGCAGGCGCAGCTGCTCGGCAACATCGACCAGGATCCAGGCGAACTGGTCGCCATCCCCTGGCTGACGAGTGAGCTCATCCGCGGCTTCAATGGCGTGCCGATCATCTATAAGGGCGAGATCCTCGGCGTGATCGGCGTCTTCGCGCGCTCCAACGTCCCCGACTTCGCCCAGGTCTGGGGGCGGATCTTCGCCGACCACGTCGCCGGCGCGATCGCCAATGCGCGCGCCTTCGAGGAGATCCAGCGGCTGAAGGCCCAGCTCGAGCAGCAGAACGCCTACCTCCAGGAGGAGGTGGTGGAGGCCAAGGCCTTCGGCGATCTGGTCGGTGGCAGCGCCGCCTTGGGCCAGATCATCAGCCAGATCGACCTGGTCGCGCCGACCGACGCCTCGGTGCTGATCCTCGGCGAGACCGGCACCGGGAAGGAGCTGGTGGCGCACGAGATCCATCGCCGCAGCCGGCGCCAGGGCGCGCCCCTGATCCGCGTCAATTGCGCTTCGATCCCGCACGAGCTGTTCGAGAGCGAGTTCTTCGGCCATGTCAAAGGCGCCTTCACCGGCGCGATCCGCGACCGCATCGGCCGCTTCGAGGCCGCCGAGGGCGGCACGCTGTTCCTCGACGAGATCGGCGAGGTGCCGCTCGATCTGCAGGGCAAGCTCCTGCGCGCGCTGCAGGAGAAGCGCTACGAGCGCGTCGGCGATGACCGCACCCGCCTGGCGGATGCACGCATCATCGCCGCCACCAATCGCGACTTGAAGAAGGAGGCGGCCGCCGGCCGCTTCCGCGAGGATCTCTACTACCGTCTCAACGTCTTCCCGATCCACGTCGCGCCACTGCGCGAGCGCAAGGATGACCTGGTCGCCCTGGCCCAGCATTTCATCGCGCTGACGGTCAAGGAGCTGCGCTGCCCCCCTCCGCGCCTGGTGCGCGCCGGCATCGCCAGCCTGCAAAGCTACGACTGGCCCGGCAACATCCGCGAACTGCGCAACGTCATCGAGCGCAGCGTCATCCTCGCCCGTGGCGGGGTGCTCGATTTCGATCTGCCGATCGGCGCCGATGCCTCGCCGCCCGCGACCCCGACAGCGCGCGCCGAGCAGGCAGAGCCGCCACCCTTCCTCACCGAGGTCGAGATCGAGCAGCGCACCCGCGCCAACCTGCTGGCGATCCTCGAGCACACCAACTGGAAGGTGAAGGGCCGCGATGGGGCGGCGGAGATCCTCGGCGTCAATCCGACCACCTTGCTGTCGCGGATGAAGACCATGGGGCTGAAGCGGCCGGATTAGCCTGGACCTGATGCCCCTGGGGATGGCTCTGGCCTACGCTCCTTGGTCGACATCCTTCACCACCTGCACGCAGAAGGGACGCCGATGCGCTCCCTCATTCCCGTCTTCCTCCTCATTATGGCCGGATCACCCTGATACTCCGATGATTCCTCATGGGGATGGATTGGCCAGAACCCGGCTGGCGGCATCAATACGGTGCAGGCCGTCGTCGAGCTCCTGATCAAGGCGGCCAATCTGCCTGCCGTCTTCAGAGTCGGGATCGATCTCGAGGCATCGCAGGACTTGAAGATCCACCACGTCAATGTCCACCACTTCTCGGCGGGCGCATTCCCGAATGCCTTCACCGGCGATGACAAGAGGTCCTATGACGGGCTGATCTGGGCCGATTATCGGATTGCCGATTCAGACAAGAACTATGCCTGTCGTAAGACCATCCAGGAGAACGGCGTGACAGCTAGCATGAGTCGAAGGGGCAATTGCTGCGACAATGGAGTCATCGACAGCTTCTGGCATTCCCTCAAGGTCGAGATGGTCCATCGTCGCGTATTTGCCACCAGATCTCAGGCAGAAGCGACATATTCGAGTATATCGAGGTGTTCTACAACCGTATCAGACTTCACAGTTCCATCGGCTACCAGACGCCTTACATCTTCGATGCCGCCTATGATCCATCGGAGGTCGCATGACCATGCAGGCTGGCACCATGCACCACCCCGCAGCAGTGCTGCGGAACTATGACGGCACGATGCCCAACCTTGCGGCTGGGCATCGTGGACTCTTGGGAAGCTTGGCCTCCGACATGGCGCTCAGTCCCAGCACCACCTGGGTCCCCCATTCCAATCGGCACGCATTCATCTTGACCACCGGGAAATCAATGACAAACGTCTCGTCGGTTTTCTAAACAACCGGTCCGCAGATTCGGGGGAAGATCTGCATACTAGATCGATTCACAGGACATCGCTACCGCACCGATGACTAAGGACATCATCATGAGAAGGGTCAGGACCATGATAGCGCCAACGATGATGCTGGAAGCGGTCCCGTACGATGTACCGCGAGCGAATGTGTGGTATTTCTTGAAATTATGGAATGCATACCAGATACCGATCACCGACCCCAATCCAATGGCGAGCCCGCCGCTCACGTAATTGGCAGCGTGCCAGTGAAAGGGGGCCGTGGCCACATTTTTCACCAGATAGACTCCCAAGGAGATCAATCCGGCGATGGAGAAATATGACTTGATGATCTCGACCATGTGTTCGATCGTCGCTTTTTCGGTCATGAGGAGGTCCATGGTTCTGGGTGCATCTGGCGGAACGTGATGATGACCGGTCCTGCATCATGTGCGCGGACTACGCTCCGGGCGAGTCGGCGAAGCGGATTTCTTCAGTCTGCGGTCGCACTGCAGTCGAGAGGCAGATCGCGGACGAGATCATCGATGCTTGGCAATTCCAAGCGCGAGATTCTTCCGCACAAGATCAAACAGATCCAAGTCATTACAAGGCAGGTTGCGTGATGTACCGGAACGGAGCTGCCAGCTGGAATCAGGTTCCATTACCATGAGTGGCCTGGCTCGGCGATGGCGACCATCTTTACCCCCAGGGTGATTGCATCACTTTGATACTGTTACGCTGTTGCGGTAGGGACCCCAGTTACCCAGGGCCCCCCGCACAGATCCGTACAGGCGCAATTAACGCATACGGCTCCCACCTCCGGTAGTAACGATGAGCCGCTGATTGGGATA
>Ga0302196_10000107_pt1 | contig 82718 bp, 63 predicted proteins | sample II_Bog_N1_3_FD_198794 | JGI IMG/M metagenome (GOLD analysis project Ga0302196, IMG submission 198794) | Peat permafrost microbial communities from Stordalen Mire near Abisko, Sweden - II_Bog_N1_3 | ecosystem: Environmental > Terrestrial > Soil > Wetlands > Peat | place: Sweden: Abisko... | reverse complement strand
GCGCCCTCCTCCGAGCCGAGCCGCAGCACGACCTCTCGACCCGTCCTCGCATCCTCGGGGGGCAGATCGTAGAGCGAGCGGAGGCGGATCCGGGCCACGCCGCCCGGGCCGAGCGCGCGACGAAACGCCGCCTCCTTCAGGTGGACGACCACGCCGGCCATCTGGGCTCTGCCGAGCAGGGCGAAGGCCCGCGCCGGGCGCGTCGGGGCCGCGTCGACGGCGATGGGCTCGCCGAGCTCGTCGGGTCCGGGGTCGAAGGTCGGGGGCAGCGCCGCGAAGAGTCGCGCGTCGAATGCCTTGGGGCTCCCGGGTGCCCCGAAGGCCACGTACAGGTCGAGGTCCCCCGATTGCCACTCGCCGCGCGGCACGTCGAGCTCCTCGACGACAGTGACGTGATCGCGCGCAGCGTCGATCCGGATGCGCGGGAGCGTGGGCAGGAACGGGAGCGGCGGCGGCTTCGCAGGACGGAGGGGGCCCGCCGCGGTCGCGGTGGCACCGATGAGCAGAGCCGCGAGGACTCCGCACCACGAGAGACGTCTCAACCGAGCGCCCCTTCGAAGCGCACCGCCAGGTGCTTGGCCGCAGCGGCTGCGTCGAGCGGCTCGGCGTCCGCGGGCTCGCGCGCCGGAGCCGAGGCGCGGGCTCGGAGGTAGGAGACCGCCCGCGGATTCTCGAACCAGTCGATGTCGAACCGGTCGACGAGCTCCTCGGCGAAGGGCGCCACGCTGAGGAGCGCCAGGAGACGCGTCCATTCGTCCCCCCGCGGGCGAGGCCACGCCCCGGCCAGGCCCTCGGGAAAGGGTGCGCCGAAGAGGGAGCCCGTGAGCTCCTCGAAGAGGTCGCCACCGGCGACCGCCTCGTCGTCCGCGAGCAGCGCGCGGACGGCGATGGCCCGCGCCTCGAAGAGCGAGCACCTGGCCAGGCGCCGGGCCTGGTCCTGTGCCACGCGCGAGGCGTTGTGGAGCGCGCGGCGCTGGAACGCAGGCGAGGAAGGGAGCGACGCAAAGACCAGCGCGAAGCGGTGGGCGTCGACGACGTAGGGATCGCGCGCGAGCGCGAACGGGAGCGAACGGGACACGCCCGCCACGCGAAACGCGTGGCCGAACGCCCCGAGCGCCCGCGCAAAGCTCGACGCGCCGAGCGCGCGAGGCACGGCCACGTTCAAGGGGAGCCCCTTGGCCAGGGCTCCGAACAGGTCCTCCAGCCAGCGCGTGGTCAGCCTCGACGGCCACCCCTCGGGGGCGTCACGCCCCAGCGCGAGGAGGAGCCCGGCGACGGCGCGGGGGCCTCCCCCGCCCACCTCGCGGCGCAGCTGGAGAGCGACGTCCTCGGTGGCGCGAAGCACCGCCCGCGCGGCCCCACGGAGGGCATCGAGAGACATCTTCGTCGCCAGGGCGAAGGGGTGGGCCAGGCCGACGCGATGGGCCACCTCGAGGCGACGCTGCGCCGCCTCGCGGACGACGGCGGCCAGGGCCGGACCGCGCGAGGCCGCCGCCGCGAGCCAGGCCTCCGCCCGGGCAGGCTCCGTCTCCTCGAGCATCTGGTCCCACGCCTCGAGGTAGCTCACCTCGCGCGGCCTATCGAGCGTCAGGTGGGCGCTCTTCTCGTGCGCCGCGAGCTCCCACGCGATGCGGAGGTCCGCGGAGACGCGGCGCTGCGTGAGCGCGAACGCCCAGCGCGAGAGCGCCTCCTTCCACGGAAGCTCGGCCTGGACCGGGGACAGAGCGTCGATGGCGTCGAGGGCATTCTTGCCCGCGACGTGCCGCCACGCTGCGAAAGGATCCTCGTTCCTGGCCGCGTCCGGAGCGGCCGAGAGCCGAGCGCGCCAGCTCTGCCAGGCGGCGTCGGCTCGCGCGACGTCGCGATCGAAGGCTGCGAGCGAAGGGTCGAAGGGCATGGGATCTATCCGTGGATCGTCGCGCGATCCCCGCCGTGCGCGTGCGCGAGGGTGGAGACAATCTTCGCTTCCATCGTGGCGAGCCGGGCAAGGCGCGAGAGCACGGTGGGCTCGTCCATCGCAGGCTCGCCCCTGCCCACCTCGCACGCGAGGTCCACGAAGGTCCGGTAGTGCCGCGCTTCGCTCGCGAGGAGACCCGCGTAGAAGTCGCAGAGCTCCGTGTCGGCTTGATCGAGGGCGGCCGTGAGGAGCTTGAACCTCTCGCACGAGCGCGCCTCGATGAGCGCGGCGACGAGCAGCCGGTCGACGAGGGATGCGCCGCGATGCGGGGGAAGCCCCGCCGCCGCATGGCGGAGGCTCGCGGCGTACGTGTCGACCGGCGGGGCACCGAGAACGAGCCCCCGCGCGTCCAGGAGGGCGAGGACCTGCTGGAAGTGGAGCACCTCCTCCGCCGCGATGTCCGCCAGCGCCCGGGCGAGGACGTTGCCCGCCGTCTCGGGGTAGCGACCGACGAGAGAGAGCGCGTTGGTCGCGGCCTTCATCTCGCAGTGCGCGTGATCGACGAGGAGGGCGGGAAGGCTCCGGACAGCCGCGACCGCCCACTGTTCATCGCTCGGAACCGTGAGGCACAACATCGCAGGCCCCCGGAGTAGCACGCATCACGGCGTCGGGCGACGCTTGCGGCCGATGTGGCCCCCGACGCCGGCCACCGCCGCCGCGAGGGCGACCGCCACGAGGGGCGTCCACGAGAGACCCTGCGTCGTGAAGCTGAGGGCGCAGGCGATGCCGACGGCTGCGAGCCCCGACAGGACCGCCTCGCGGACGCCTGCCTGCCCACCCCAGCGGCCCACGAGGAAGCCCCCGGCGAGCGACGCCAGGGCGAGCCCGACGCCGTGGACGCCGAAGAGGATGGCCTCGACGCGCAGGCGATCCGACGGGTCCAGGCGCGCGACCGCGAGGGCGGCCTCCTCCGGGCTCGAAACGGGGCCCAGCCAGGCCGCCGAGAGGCGGGCCGCCACCTGCGCGGAGAGCCAGGCCAGCGGCAACCACACGACGAAGATCGCGACGGTGCCGAAGGCGATCCACGCGTAGGCCCGCGGGGAATCGCCTTCCTCCGGCGACGAATCCTGGATGACGGGGAGCTTGTGAAGAGGCTTCGGCTTGGCCACGGCCCCCGGAGTCTACCCCGACGGCCCCTCCGCGCCGTCCGGCTTGCACGGCCGCGGCAGGAAACCTACCGTCCGCGGAGGATGCACGACACGACGCTCGATCCCCTGGCCGCCGTCACCCGCCTGCGGCTGCGCGTTCGCTTCTGCGACACCGATCTGATGGGCATCGTCCACCACGCGAACTACCTCGCGTACTTCGAGGCCGGACGCGTCGAATGGCTGCGGCGCCGCGGGGTGACGTACACGACCTGGACGGAGCGGGGCATGCACCTGCCCGTGGTCGAGGCGAACGTTCAGTACCGCGCGCCCGCCCGTTTCGACGACGTCGTCCTCGTGGAGACCCGCCTCGAGCAGCTGCGAGCCCTCTCGCTCCGGTTCTCGTACCGGCTCGAGCGGGATGGCACCCTCCTCGCGGAGGGGTTCACGCGCCTCGCCTGCGTCGACGCAGACCACAAGCTGCAGCGCTTCGCCCCCGACGTCCTCGAGGTCTTTCGCTCGCCCGAGTCGGTCCCGGAAGTGATCGTGCCGGGCTGAGCCCGCTCGCTTATGTCGCGCCGGGCGACGCGGCGCGGTACACATAGTAGCCGTGACGGACACGCCGTTCGACTCCTTCGCGCTGGTGGGCACCGTGCTCGAGGGGCAGTACCGCGTCGACGACGTCGTGGGCGAAGGAGGCTTCGGTGTAGTCTACAAAGGCTGGCACCTGAGCTTCGACCAGCCCATCGCCATCAAGGCCCTCAAGATCCCCGACGCAGGGGACGCCCAGCTCCGGAGCAGCGTCCTCGCCAAGTTCCACGAGGAGGCGAAGCTCTGCTACGTGCTCTCGCAGCGATCGCTCAACATCGTGCGGTCCATCGCGTTCGGAGCGCTCACGACGCCGAGCGGCATCTGGGCGCCGTTCCTGATCCTCGAGTGGCTCGAGGGACGGTCGCTCGCGGCGGACTTCGAGGACCGCCACGCACGGGGAATGCCCGGGCGATCGCTGGGCGAGGCGATCGCGCTGCTCGAGCCGGCGGCGCGCGGTCTCGCCTACGCGCACTCGAAGCGCGTCGCCCACAGGGACGTGAAGCCGGCCAACATGTTCCTGACGACGCTGCCCGGCAGCCCGCCGCAGGAGACCATCAAGGTGCTCGACTTCGGCATCGCCAAGATCGTCGCGGAGGGGGCGACCCCGGCGAGCCTGCCCCTCCAGGCGACGGGCTTCTCCTCGTTCACGCCGTTCTACGCGGCGCCGGAGCAGCTCGACCCGCGTCTCGGGATGACCGGCCCATGGACGGACGTGTACTCGCTCGCGATCGTGCTCACGGAGGCGCTCGAGGGCCACCCGGCGACGGAAGGCGACGTCATGGCGCTCGTCCGGCGCGCGACCGATCCGGTCCGTCGCCCCACCCCGCGGGCGGGCGGCGTGCAGCTCTCCGACGCCGTGGAGGCCGTGTTCCTGCGCGCGCTCGCGGTCGACCCGAAGGAGCGGTTCGCCGAGGCGGGGGCCTTCTGGGACGCCCTCGTCGCGGCCGGGCGCGACCGGCCGAGCATGCGGGCGTGGGCCGCGCCCGCCGTCTCGGTGTCGCTCTCGGACTCGTCGGGAAGCGGCCGCACGACGACGGCCGCGATGCCGGTCGTCTCGAGCAAGCTCCCCACCACGACGGCGCGCATGGTGCCCCCCGCCTCTGCGTCGGCGCCGCCGGAAACGGGCTCGACGCACCTTCGGGCCGCTCCCGACGCATCCAGGTCCCCGAGCACGGCGCCGATGGCCGCGGTGCCCAACCCATCGCCCTTCGCTCCGACCGCGGCGCCTGCCGCAGACACGCGGTCACCGGACTGGGGCTCGGCCTCTGGCTCGAGGAACGCCGCGACCCCACCGCCTGGCGGCTGGGGCTCCGCCTCAGGCTCGGGAAACGCCGCGACCCCGCCACCCGGCGGCTGGGGCTCCGCCTCGGGCTCGAGGAACGCCGCGACCCCACCGCCGGGGGGCTGGGGCTCCGCCTCGGGCTCGATGAACGCGGCGGTCCCCCCACCGGGCGGCTGGGCTCCGCAGCACGCGCGTCCGTCCGCTCCCATGGCCCCCTACCCCGGACCGCCCCACGGACCGCTCGCCGGAGCGCCGCCTTCGATGTCGCCGACGGCGGTCGGGCTGATCGTCGGCGCGGCGTTGATCGCGCTGGTGGTCGGGTTGATGGCGTTGCTGTTCGCCGCTCGAATGCTGCAGAGCTGCGGGTGAATTTGAAGCCCGTAGGCTCCTGGTCTCTTGTAGACTCGCGGGACATGTGGCGGCGAGCCGGCGTCTGCTCCTTCGCGGCCGCGCTGGCGATCGCGGGCTGCAGCGGGGGTTCGAAGCGGCTCGCCGGGCGCTGGCATGGAACGCGCGCGGAGGGAGTGCCGAACGAGTCCCAGGCGGCGGCGGACACGTTCGCCGGCAAGATGCTGATCGAGGTCACGGGGGACGTCATCGTGGTGACGACGGGCGGCGCCAAGCTGAGCGGCCACTACAAGACGGTCCGCGAGGACAAGGACAAGGTCGTCATCACGACGGACAAGGACGGACCGACCGACGAGCAGACGTTCACCTTCGTCGACGCGAAGACCATGCGCTGGTCGGTCGTGAGCGGCAAGGCGATCGTCTTCGCGAAGGACAAGGACTGAGTCCGCGTGCGGGATCCTCGCCGGGAGAAAAGAAGCCCCTCGGTTCCCTGCTTCTTCCCCACGACGAACCCGTTCACACCCGTCGCCAACAATCTCCGGGACGGAATGCCGCAGCCATCTCCCGTCCGGGGCGAGCTTCGAGAGGACCTCGAGGAGTCCTCACAGGGCGTGAATGAGTCATTTCAGTACGTGAAGCAGTCACTTCACTACGTGAAGGAGTCATTTCACTACGTGAAGGAATCATTTCACTACGTGAAGGAATCATTTCACTACGTGAAGAAGTCATCTCACTACCGGAACAAGTCATCTCACTGCCGGAAGGAGTCATCGCAGCGACGATTCCGACTCAAATCGGCACGCTCTGGACCAAGAGAGGCGAGGGAACGACTTCTTCATCGCCGCCAAGAAGGAAGTGCGCACGTCGCGTGACTCCGTCCTTGAAGCTCTGGACTCCCATCGGACGTCTGTCGACCCCGAGACGACGGATTTGGACTTCAAGATGACGTGGAGTGTCTCCTCGAGGACGGATTTGGACGCAAATCGGTCGGCTCGAAAAACCGACAGTACCGCGACGGACTCCTCGCGTACGTGTGAGGACTTCTTCACGTCGTCGAGTGACTCCTTCACGTCCTGTAAGGACTTCTCCAGGTCGTCGACGGACTCCTCGCCGTCGTCTGATGACCCAGAGCGGCACACGTGGAAGCCAGAGCGGCGCGCCGCTTCTACCGGCGGACCGGCTCGCGCGGGACGCCCACCGACTCCTCGCGTTCGCCGCGGCGGATCAGGACGACCACGTCGTCCGACAGCGGGCCGCTGAGCCTCGCGCGGGCCTCCGCGATCGTGTGGACGGCCCGGCCGTCGACCGCGAGGACCTCGTCGCCCGCGAGCAGGCCCGCGCGCTCCGCTTCGCTCCTCTCGGCCACCGCCACGAGGACGACCGCGGGGGGCTCGCCGTCGCTCTCCCCCAGCGTCACGGCGACGCCGCCGCTCGCGCCGGGGTCCGCCGAGCGCTCGCCGGAGCCGCCGCCCAGGACGAGCTTCACGCCGTCCGTCGTCCGACCGGCCACCGTGCGAACGCCGTCGGCGCTCGCGCGGCCGAGGTCCGGGAGATACGCCTCGATGGTGAGGCTTCCCTCCGGCAGCTCTCCCAGACGAAAACGGCCGTGCGCGTCCGTGACGACGATGCCCGCCGGGGTCGCCCCGACGGCCAGGTAGGTGGGGACCTGGTCCCTCGCGACGCGCGCGAACGGCACGGGATCCCCGCGGCCATCCACGACGACACCCGCGACGACCGCCTCCTCCGCGAGCTCCGTCCTGGCGAACGAGGTCGGGTGCGACGCCAGCGATTCCACGACCACGTCGCGCGTGCTCGTCGCGTAGCCGTGCGCGCGCACGCGGAGCCGGGCGGACCCGGTCGCGAGGTCCGGGAGGTTGTACGACCCGTTGTGATCGGTGTGCGCTCGATGGACGCCCACGTCCGTGTAGAGAACGACCTCCGCGTCGGCGATGGGGTCGCCGCCCCGCGCGGCGCGCACCTCTCCGGACGCGCTCGCCGCCACGCCGAGCGTGACCTCGAGGGACGCGAGCGTCGCGTCCGTCGAGACGATGCGCGTCGCGTGGCCCGGTGCGCGGACCTCGACGCGCAGCGGAAGACCGCGCGCGCCCGGCAGGCTCGCCTCGCCGTGCGCGTTGGTGAAGGCTGTGACCCGGAGAGGTGAGGGCGGATCGAGGGACGCTACCGTGATCTGCGCCGCGTCGACGGGGTAGCCCCGGTCGTCGGTCACGCGGGCGCCGAGCGCGAGCCGGGCCTCGGGCAACGTCAGCGTGACCTCGCGCGTGCTCCCCTCCGCGACCGTCACCGTCGTGCGCGCCGCGCCCCCGTCCTCGGCCGTCGCGGTGAGCGTGACGGTGTCCGGGAGGGCGGAGAACGCGAACGTGCCGTCGGACGACGTCCGGGTCGACTTCGAGGTGGAGCCGCGAACGGCCGCGACGACGACGCGCACGCCGGCCACGCCGTGGCCCGCGCGGTCCTCCACGCGCCCTTCGAGGCTGCCGCCCGCGTGCATGACGATGTCCACGTGGGCCCCCCGGCCCGGCGCGAGCGTCACGATGTCGCTCGACGCCTCGACGAACTGCGGGTGCCGGACGAGGGCGCGCACGCGGCCGGGCGAGACCGGGCCGATCCTGAACGAGCCGTCCGCCCGCGTGACCCACGGCTCCTCCGGTGGAAACGGCGAGGCCGTGGGAATGGGGGACGAGAAGAACTGCGGTATGGGCGGGACCGGACCGGGGACGACCCCGAGCTCTCCCGACACGATGAGCGGGCGCGGTCCGCCCAGCGAAGCGGCGAAGTGGGAGTCGCGGAAGCTGACCGTGCGCGGGTCGTCGTCGATCGGACCGCCCAGGGGGTCGTTGCCGACGACCTCGATCGTTGCCCCGTCGACCGGGAACCCCCGGGCGTCCACGACGCGGCCTTCGAGCGTGCCTGCCTTCACGAGCCCCACGACGATGGGCCCGCGCTCGCTCGAGTCGACCGCGCGCGACGCCGCGACGAACCCGGGCGCCGACACGCCGAGCGAGGCCATCCCGGGCGCCACCGGGCCGAGCCGGGCGCCGCCGGCAGCGTCCGTGCTCGCCTCGAGCGGAAAGGGAGAGAGGCCGGACTCCGCGAGCGAGACGTGCGCGCCCGCGACGGGAGGCGCGCCCTCCCCGTCTCCGTCGACGACCCGCACGCCGACCATGCGCCCCGCCGCGAGGTGCAGCGTGAGCTCCTTCTCCTCCCCTCGCTCGAGCAGGAAGCCAAGCTCGATGGGCGAGGCCTGCTCGTCCTGGGTCGCGCGCAGGGCGTACGAGCCCGCGCCGAGGGAGCCGATGCGTACCTTGCCGTGCTCGTCGGCGTCGGTCACCCGGGCAGGCCACAGCTCCGTCCCCGCGATCTGCACGTGGGCGCGGGGCGCCGGCTCGTCGCGGGCGTCGACGACGTGGACGGTGATGGCGCCGAGCTTTCGTACCGTCAGGCGGACCGTCCCGTCGCGCACGCTGCGCTGCACGGCCTGCTCGAAGCCCGGCGCGCGCGCGGTCACGATCCAGGGTGCGTCACCCAGGCGATCGATGGCGACCTTGCCGTTGTTGCCGGTGCGCGCGCCGACGGGGAGAGGGTCGGCGCCGGCCACCTCGATCTCCGCGCCCCCGACGGGCGCGCCGCGATCGTCGTCCACAGCCACCTCGAGGTGGTGCCCTGGGCCGAGCTCGACGACGAGGGATCGCGGGCCGGCTTCGAGGACGAGCTGCGACGTCCCTCGCGCCATGCCCGGAGCGTCGGCCAGGAGCCAGACGTTACCCCGCGGCAGGTGCTCGAGCCGGACGGTTCCGGCCTGGCTGGTCGTGCCGGAGCCGGCGAGGTAGGCGCGCCCCTCGACGAGGGCGAGGATCTGCACGCGCGCGCCCGCGATGGTCGCGTGGGAGGCGGACGCACGCACCGTCGCCGTGAGCGTCGCGTCCTGGTCGGGCGCGGGAGGGAGCGGCGGCAGATGGGGCGGCGCGTCGAGCTCCACGACGGCGCGCCGGACGACGGACCCTGGAATCGAGCCTAGGACGAGCGCGCAAAGGAGCACCGCCGCGCCGCGCGCGAGGAGCCAACAGATGCGCCTGAGTCTCTCCACGCACTAAACCCCACGCCAAAACCGCCCAACACGCCAGGCCTTTCCCGCCTGGCGGTCGTTCAGTGCAGCGTGTGCCAATCGCCGTCGTGCTCGATCTTGGGAAGCGCCTCGGGCCGGACGAAGATGGCGTCGGGCACTTCGGGAGGCGCCACGGCGGCCGCGGCGAGGGCTTCTTCCGCCTCCCAGCGGGCGAGGGTCGCCTTCGCCTTCCGCTTCTTGCGCGCCCAGCCGAGCGCGCTGAGCCCGATGACAATGACCCACAGGACGGAGCCGCCCGTGAGCACGGGGAGGAAGCTGTAGCGCTTGGCTATCTCCTCGCGCCACTGAAACTCCAGCTTGCGCACGTCGGTCCCGTACGAGTCGGCGAGCGCGCTGTCGAACGCTTCTCCCTTGCGCGCGCGGTCGACGAGGGCCGCGAAGCGGACATGGTCTCCGTCGCGGAGCAGGAAGCGCACGAAATCCGCGGACTCCGCGTACGCGATGCTGACCTCCTGCCGCTCGCTGGGAAAGCCTCGGTCGAGCTCCTCGAGCGGGATGACGGTGCGCGAGAGCGTCGCGTCCCACAACGTGCGAACGCGGAGCAGGCTGCTCTCCCCCGACTCGTGGACGGCGAGCCCTTCGTTGAACCACCGAGGAACGTGGTGGCCGAGCACGGCGTCCTCGAGCGCGACGTGGGCGAGCTCGTGACGGAATACCTCCGGCAAGTCCGTCGCGTCGGCGGAGCCGGGCCCGACGAGCGAGAGAATGACGAGATGTAGCGGCGGGTATGCAACCCCGCTCGCGTAGGCCGGTGGCGGGAGGTCGGCCGGGGCGAGCATCGCCATCTCGTCCGCGGTGCGGGCGACGCGGACCTCCACGTGGTCCAGGACGGACTGACCGAGCTCCTCGGTGAGCCTCTCCTTGTCGGCCTCGGCCTCGGTCAGCAGGGGCTGAACGCGCTCGTGGGCGCTGGGGGCGAAGGAGAGGGTGAGCCAGCCGAGCCTCTTGGTCTCGTAGGTCGCCGGCACGGGCGGAATGTGCACGGCCGAGGGGTTCGAGACCTGCGGAACGTCACGAGGTGCGGCCCCCGTGTCGGCCTGGGCGACCCCCGCCCACAGCGCCACAAGGAGCGCGCCGACCAGCAGCCTCGCCCACTGCATCCACGCTCCGACCCCGCGCCTCGGCGGTCCAGTCAGGCGAGATGGAGAAGGGTGAGGCGCCTGGGTCACTTGGGTACCTGCACATCAAGGTGGATCGTATCGGGCGAGTTGTCCCGGGTGGCGAAGTACACGGCGCCGGCCCCGAACGCGGCGGCGCCAACGGCCCCCCAGAACCACGGCGACTTGTAGAACGGGAGGCGCGCGTGGTCGTCGGTCGTGACGGGAGGCGGGGGGACCGGCGACATGGCCACGCGCGGCGGCAAGAGCGCCGGGGCGAACGTGCGGTGGATCGAGAGAGCCGCGGCCCTCCAGGTGACGGCGGGCCCTTCGTCCGGAGTGTAGGTGTCCCCCTCGAAGGTGCCGGTCGACGCCAGAAAGACCCTCGCGGTCGCGCCCATCGCCGGGTGGGATCCGTTTGCCGTCGCGCCGCCCCTCTGGCCCTGGACGAGCACGATCGCCTTCACCCGCAAGGAAGAGGCGAGCGCGGACAGGAGCTGGCGCGAAGGCGCATCTTCGCCGTGAATCGCCGCGCGCATGTCGGCGAGGTCGCGCAGCTCGGTCGTGGCGCCCGCGGCGGCGGGCTCGCCGACGAGCAGGCGCGCGCGGGCCTCGTCGAACGAAGGGCGCAAGGCGTCGTCCGCGTAGAGCACCTGCGCGAGCGGCCACGCGAACGACGTCGTGTCGCCGGCGGCCAGCACCGCGATCCCGATGCCGCGACGGGCAACGGCCCCGATACCCGACGACTCCGCGTCCGGCGCCGGACCGGGCCCGGCCGTGGCCGCGGGAGGGCTGCTCGGCGGCGGGGCGCTCGGCGGGGCGTTCGGAGGCGCGGCCGGCGTTGCCCAGGTGACGACCGGCGAGCCCATCGCTCCGTTGGATGTCCCGCTCGAGGCCGCCGTCGCGGGCGCCTGGCCGGGGGCGGCGGCAGGGGCCTGGGGCTGCGCTCCAGAGCTCGGGCTCTGGGCATGGGCCAGCGGGCCCGACAGGGCGAGGACGAGGGCTAGGCTCGAAAGGCCGGCGATGCGGTTGCGCGTCATGGAATCCAGATACTCCGGCCGGCGGCAGAAGATAAGGACGCTGGCGCCGTCGTCAATCCGGCGACAATTCCACGAGGACCCGGGAATAGAGCGGAGCGTGCCCCTTCGTCGCCTCGAGCATCGGAGGGCAGGCCCGGAAGGCCGAGATTCCGACGACGAGGAGCGTCGCCACCGCGGGGGGGCCAAGGAGGGCCAGGAGCCGCCTCTCGACGAGCTCGGGACGGGACCCGAAGGTCGCGACGATGCCGAACGCGAGGAAGTCGACGATCGAGACGCCGAGCAGGCCGGTCCCGAGCGAGCCCCCGGCGCGGAAGCGATTCGCCACGAACGTGCACAGGCCGAGCAAGACCGCCGCTCCGGCCGCGTAGAGCACCCGGCGCGTGCCCGGCGTGAGCGGGGACACCATCGCCCCCAGGCGCAGCGCGACGAGGGCGAGCGCCAGCGCGACCACGACGGCGCCGATGGCAAACGTGACGCCGGCGAGCGCGTGGTGGTGCGTCGTCGCGCGCAGCAACGCGCCGAGCGCGATGAGCGATCCGAGGAGCAGGAACGCCCACAGGACGAAGGCCGCCAGGCGCGTGTCCGCCCCCGGCCCGCCGAACGCCTTGAGCCCGACGCGGGCGCCGCGAAGCACGACGATGGCCGCGAGCATCGGCCCCACCCCGACCCCGGCGAGCACCATCCACGCGTTCATCGTCCCGCACGCGGGCGCGTCGGCCGCGCCGATGCGGATCGCCGCGGGGATGGCGGCGAGCGACGCCCCCAGGGCCGCGACGCCGAAGGCCGTACCGAAGCGCGTGACGAAGCCGGCCATCAGAACGGATCCTGGCCGAAGAACGCCGGGAGGGTGAACAAAGCATCGGCCTGGCGAAGGGCCGCCGGCGTGTCCGCGGAGATCCAGCCAAGGCGCGCGCCCGTGGTCGGGGCGAGCGAGCCGTAGAGGATCGCCGCCATCACGCCGGGAGCGAGCGTGATCTGGGGACCGCCCCGGGGAGCAAGCACCCGGGCCCGCCCCGCCGTCACCTCGACGTGGACGCGAGCGTCGGGCAGGACGATGTCGAGCCCGCCATCGGCGAGGTAGCCGCGCGCCTCGATGGCACGCTGGAGATCGGCGATGCGCACCATCGGTCCGGCGACGAGGGCTCCCAGGGGGTGCTCGACGCGCTCGGTGCCCACCTCGTCGCGATCCGCGTCGACGAGCGCCCGGGGCAGCGGGTCGTCCTCCGAGACGTCGAGCGAGACCGACGCTACCTGGTCGCGCTGCGCCCCGACGAGCGCGAGCAGGCGGGCGCGCGCGCGGTCGTCCTCTGCCGCGAGGTCCTCGACCACCAGGCTGACGGGAGCATGCGGCTCCGTTTGCGACAGCGTCCACGCGACGAAGCCGACGACGCCCGCCTCCTCCGTCTCGACGACGAACCACCGCCGTCGCTCGTCGAGGAGCTTCTTGTCCCAGAGCGCCGAGGAGCGCGCGGTCCATCCCGTGCGGCGGGCGGCCTCGTGCTCGTGGACCCGCTCGAGCGCCTCGCGGTCGTCGCCCGTCGCCGGCCGGACGATGCCCGGATGGCTCGACCACGCGCCGGGGATGGCCCTGGGGCTGAACCTGAGGACGCGGTACGGCGACACGGAGGCGTAGCCGTTCGTGGCGTAGAACCCCTCGCGGAACGCATAGAGGAGCGTCACGGCGTCCCCCCGCCGGTGCGAGCGGGCATGCAGCTCGGCGAGGAGGGCGCGCGCGACGCCCGTGCCGCGGGCCTCGGGGGACACGCCGAGGCTCGCGATGCCGCCGACCTGTACCCGCGATCCCCCGAACCACGCCTCGAGGGCGAAAAGAAAGCCGTGCGCCACGAGGCTTCCGCCCTGCTCGGCCACGACGAGATCGTGCAGGGCGCCCCTCGGGTTGTGGGCGAAGTTACGCCGGCGAGCGTCGATGCCTCGCGCGTCCGGAAACGCGCTCAGGTGCAGGTCGACGAGCCGGTCGAGATCGGCTTCTCGGGCCTCGCGGAAGGCGAGGCTCATGAAAGGAGCCTCCGTCGCATGGTGCGCAGGCTACACGCAGCCGGCTACGAGCGCGACCAGCTCTTCTGCTCGGCGAGCGAACTCTGGCCTCGCGCGCCCGGACCATGGTAGCTGAGCCAGATGGCCAGCGAAGTCGAGACGAAGTCGCCGGGCGGGGCGTCGGGGGACGCCGGCCCGCACGAAGCTCCGGGTGCTGCGCCTCCTGGAGCGACTGCCCAGGCGGGGGCGCGCCTCGGCGGGGCACGCGCGGATTTCGTGGCGTCGCTCGGACGCAAGCTCCTGGACGCGCGAGCGGTCCTGGCCGCGCTCGAGGCCGATCCCGCCAGCCGCTCGCCGCGGGACGAGCTGCGGCGCAAGCTGCACGCGCTGGGCGCCGGCGCGCGCATGCTCCACTTCGACGCCATGGCCCGCTGCATCGCGGAGGCGACCGCCGTGCTGGACCACGCGGCGGAGATCGGGAAGGCCTCCGACCAGGACCTGCTCCGGCTCGCGCAGGCGCTGGACGATCTGCCCGCCCTCGCGTGGGGAGAGGCGCCGCACCCGGAGCCGCCGGCCATCCCCGAGGCCGGACCGAGCGGGATCACGCTCCCCCAGAACCCCCTGTCGGCCCTCATCGTGGGCGGCGAGAACCTCGCCGACGCGCTCACCGAGGAAGGCGAGTCGCTCATCTTCGAGTGCGAGCGCACCGAGCACGCCCAGGCCGGTCTGGGGCTCGCGCGCGCCCTCGCGCCCGACGTCGTCATCGTCGACAGCGACCTGCCGGGCACGCTCGATCTCGTCGAGGCGCTCCTCGACGACCCGCTGACCGAGCCCGTGCCCATCATCGTGCTCGGCAGCTTCCGCACGCCCGAGCAGGCTTCCCGCTTCGTCGCGCTCGGCGTCGCCAAGACGCTCGCCAAGCCCGTCTCGCCGTCGGTGCTCCAGCACGCGTGCCAGGACGTGGTCGATCAGCGCGAGGGCCGCACCGTCCGCGTGACGCTGGGCGAGCCGACGCTCGAGCAGCTGGCCGATCGTCTCGCCGAGGAGGTGCGTCGCGCGCTGGTCGACTCGGTCGACAAGACCGGGCGCGGGACGCGCGTTCCGCTCGGCGAGGGGACGGAGGTGCTCGGCGCGGTGTGGGGAGCCATCGCCCGCGTCCGTGAGGTCGTGACGATGCGCACCGATGGCGCCGTGCGCTACACCGGCGCCGGGCCGGAGGGCGCCGTGGCGATGGCGCCGTGGCTGCACCAGGACGTGGCAGGCGCGGACCGCGCTGCCCGGCGGGGCCGAGGCGCCGCCGCCGACGTGAGCCTCGACAAGCGCGTCGTCATCGTCGCCGACGACGACCCGGGCGTGACGTGGTTCATCGCCGACCTCCTGCGCACGACCGGCTGCGTCGTCCACGAGGCGCTCGACGGCAAGGTGGCGCTCGAGCTCGCCTACCAGCACTCGCCCCAGCTCATCGTGAGCGACATCCTGATGCCGGGGCTGGACGGCTTCGCGCTCTGCCGGGCCATCCGGCGGGACGTGGCCCTCCGCGACGTGCCGGTGATCCTGCTGTCGTGGAAGGAAGACCTCCTCCAGCGGGTGCGCGAGCTCGGCGCGAGCGCCGCGGCGTACCTCCGCAAGGAGAGCGACGCGCGCGCCATCGTCGCGCGCGTTCGCGAGGTCCTCCGCCCCCGCGCGCGCATCGAGGCGCGGCTCCGCGGCGAGGGCGAGGTGCGCGGGCGGCTCGACGACCTCACCGTCTACGGCCTGCTCGAGCTTGTCTGCGCGAAGCGGCCCAACTCGCGCGTGAGCGTGCGCGACGCCTCGTTCCTCTACGAGCTCGAGATCCGGGACGGCGCTCCGAAGCGCGCGACGCGCACAGCGGGCGACGGGAGCTTCCGGCGCGGCGAGCGCGTGATCGCCTCCATGCTCGGGGTCGGCGCGGGACGCTTCGTGGTCGCGCCCTCGAGCGCCGCCCTGCCGGTGAGCGATCTCAAGGGCACGCTGGCCGAGCAGCTGGCGCGGCCCATCAAGCTCGCGCGCGAAGCGGCGCAGGCGACGACGGGGGCCCGCACGGCGCACGTCGACAAGGTCGTTCTCGACGAGGAGGCGGTCACGGGCTACCTGCTCGCGACGCCGCAGCCCGCGCGGGACCTCATCAAGCGCATCGCCGAAGGCGCGTCTCCGCGAGCCATGCTCGTGAAGGGCGAGGTCGCCCCGAGCTTGCTCGAGGACGTGCTCGCGGACCTCGCGTCGCGCGGCGCCATCCTCGCCGTGCGCGGACCGCTTGGGGACGATCTGCTCGATCCGACGGTGGACCGCGACCTCGACTCGGCCGCCAAGATCATGGTGGCACCGACGCCGACCCCGGCGTCGGGGATGGCCCTCGTGGATAGGCCGGCGGCAAACCAGGGAGCCTCGCTGGCAGACGCGGTGATCGATGCGGTGGGGCACGGCGCGGATGGCAGCGATGCTTCTGCGGATCCGGGCCCCGCGGCGCTGCCTGCGCCGACGGACGTGAAGGCGTCCTCCACGCCGCCCCCCAAGGCCGCCTCCACGCCGCCCCCCAAGGCCGCCTCCACGCCGCCCCCCAAGGCCGCCTCCACGCCGCCCCCCAAGGCGACGGCGGAGGAGACCTCGATCCCCATCCCCATCACGGCGGGCACGGCAAGCACGACGGGCGATCCCCCGAAGACGACCGAGCGCTCGACGACCGTGCCCTCGATCGAGCGAGCGCGGCGCGCGGGGGTGGCCACGCCCGCACGCGCAGCCGCCGAGGCGCCGATGGAGCCGGCCTCGTCCGGGGTCTGGCGCGTCCTCGTCGTCGCGATCGTGCTAGCCATTGCGGCCTTGGTAGGAACCCAGAAGTGCGGTTCACAATCGACGCCAGAGCCTGCATCGCACACCCCGTGATCGCGGCGAGCCGCGCCTTGCGCTCGCCAACCCTGCGCGGCCCCTTCGCCGCGGTGGTGCTCCTCCTCGGCGGATGCGGGCACAAGTCCACGGTCGACCCGGGGGCGCCCGACGCCGCGCGCGTCACGTCGGCCTCGCCCCCCGCGGCGCGAGGCTCTCCCACGGTCGCGCTCGATGCCACCGCCGGCTTCGACGCGTGCACGCTCGGCTACCACGGCGTCGTGCTCGACCTCGGCGATCCGAGCTCTCGCGCCCGCTTCGGCGGCAAGCTCGAGGCGCCTCCCCTCGAGACGATCGAGCGCGAAGGGGCGACGTGGGCCCGCGTGCGCGCCCGCTCGCTCTCGCTCAGCTACTACGCGTCCGCCGACGACGTCCGGACGCCGAAGAGCGCCGCGGCCGACGCCAGCACCTACGTGGAGCTCCGCGTACGCGGCCTCGCGGCGAAGACCGTCAGCGTCTACGTCGACGGCAAGGCCCTGGGCGCGGCGTCCCTGCCGAAGGGCGAGGCGCAGGTCGTGACGGTGAGGGGCGGCAGCGTCCCCCTGGGCGAGGGCCTGCGCGACGTCCTGCTCCGCTTCAGCGGCGCGCCCCGGGCGACGACGGAGCCGCTCGCGGAGATCGACTGGGTTCACATCGGCACGGGCGACCCCGAGCCCCACTACGCGGCGCCGACGCGCGCCGAGACGCTCACGAGCGTCACGGTGCACGGCGACCCGATGCAGGCGCTCTCCCTGCGCGCGCCCGGCTTCGCGCGGTGCACGGGGTGGATCCCGAAGGGAGCGACCGTGGAGACGTCGATCGCGATGGCGAGCGGCGGGGAGGGCGACGCGCAGGTGCGCCTGCTGCGCGACAGGGCCGATCCGGTCGTGCTGGGCACGGTCCACATCTCCGCGAACGACCCCACGCCGAAGCGCGTCTCGTGGCCCGTCGGCGATCTGGGCGGCGACACGGGGGCGCTCGCGGCCGTCGAATTCGTGGCGCTGGGCGCGACCAAGGGGGCCCGCGTGCTCTTCGGCGAGCCACGGGTCGTCGTTCCGCCGCCACCGGCCACCGAGACGGTCGCGCAGGTGCCCGCCAAGAGCCTCGTGCTCGTCGTGCTGGGCGAGCTGTCCATGCACTCGCTCTCGCTCTACGGCGGCGCCCGCCCGGTGCCGGAGCTCTCGGCGCTCGCCGCCGCGGGGATCACGTTCGACGCGAACCGCGCCACGAGCGGCCTCGCGAGCGGCTCGTTCGCGTCGATGGTGACGGGCCTGTCTGCCCGCGCCCACACCCTCGAGGACGCCGACGCGCGCCTCCCCCACTCCATCACGACGATCGCCGACGCCGCCCGGCAGGCGGGGATTTCCGCGGCCTTCTTCACGGCCAACCCGACGACCGGGGCGGCCTTCGGGTTCGATCGCGGGTGGAGCACGTTCGAGTCGGACGCGCCGAACGAGGAGGCGCCGGCCACCCTCGTGTTCGACCACGCCGCCCAGTGGATCGACTCGCACAAGAGCGAGCGGTTTCTCGTGGTGATCCACGCGCGCGGCGGGCACCCGCCGTGGGACGCGACGAGCGACCAGCTGAAGTCGCTCGAGCCGCAGGGCTACACGGGCGGGCTCGACGCCAAGCACGCGGCGGAGCTCCTCGGACGGGCGCGCAAGGTCCCCGGCTCGCTCCACTGGACGGACGCCGACCGCGAGCGGGCGTGGGCCCTCTACGCGCTCGCCGTCGACGCGCACGACGCGGCCATCGGGCGGCTCGTGCAGTCGCTGCGCGCGGCGGGGCGCGACGCCGACACGGCCATCGTGGTGACGGGCGACGTCGGGGTGAACGAGGCGGCCCACATCCCGTTCGCCGACACGGAGATGCTCGACGAGGCCTCGCTGGGCACGCTCCTCGTCGCGCGCCTGCCCGGAAGCGTCCTCGCCGGCAAGCGCGTGACGGCGCCGACGAGCGGGACCGACCTGGGACGGACGATCCTCTCGACCCTCGGGCTCGAGCCCCCCACGTCGTTCGGCGGCGTCGACCTCCTCGACGTCGCGCGGGGCAAGTCGCGCGCGGGCGGCAGGCCGATGGCCGCGACCGCGAGCGGACGCTTCGCCGTTCGCTGGGATCGCTACGTGCTGTCGGGCGCCAGGGATCGCGAGAACAAGCTGTGCGACCTCGCCCTCGAGCCCGCGTGCGTGACCGACGTGCGTCCGACCTACCCCCTCGCCCTCGACGTCCTCCACCGCGCCGCCTTCGACGCGCTCGTCGGCGTGGAGCCGCCGGCCCCCCGCGAGCCCGCGGCCCTCGACTCCGCGACGGCCGCCGCCCTCAGGGCGTGGGGTCGCTGAGTTTTTTCTTCGGGAAGCAGCCGAGACTCGCCCGATGCGGGCTGAGGGGCAGGCCCGCGAGCTTCGCGACCCGTTCGTACGACCGCACCCGCTCGCCCTCTGCGGAGAGGACGCTCACGATCATGATCTCGTCGGCGCCGGTGTCGCGCGCCAGGCGATCGAGCTCCGCGCCCACGCGTTCCGGACCGCCGACGATCGACACCCTGGCGAGGCGGTGCACGACGGCGCGCTGCTCCATGGTCAGTTCGTGCTCGCGCGCCTCGGCGGGCGTCGGGAAGGGGCCGCGTACGCCCGTCGACATCCGGGCGTGGCCGACGCGCAGAGGTTTGGCGAGCTCCTCGGCCTCCGCGTCGGTCTCGCCGCACACGACCCAGATCGTGATGATGAGCCGCGGCTCGGGGACAGCCGCAGACGGCTTGAACTGCGATCGGTACGCCTCGATGGCGCCCTGAGCGACCGGCAGGTTCAGGTGACCGGCGAAGGCGAATCCCACGCCGAGCGACGCAGCGACCGCGGCTCCCTCCCTCGACGACCCGAGCATCCAGATGGGTGGTAGCTCGACGTCGGAGGGCACAGCCTCGATCGAAGCGAAGGGGTGACCCTCGGGAAACCCCCTCGTCGCGAACGCGCAAAGCTCGGCGAGCTGCGCGTCCACATCGTCGCCGTCGGGCCTGCGGCGGAGCGCGGACGACGTGACCGGGTCCGCGCCGAGCGCGCGCCCGAGCCCGAGATCGATGCGACCCGGGTAGATCGCCGCGAGCATCCGGAACGTCTCGACGATCCGGAGGGGAGAGTGGTTCGGAAGCATCATTCCGCCCGCGCCCACGCGCATGCGGCGCGTCGTCGCCGCGACGTGCGCGATGAGCACCTCGGGTGAAGTCGTCGCGAACATCGCCGAGTTGTGATGCTCCGCCACCCAGTATCGCGCGTACCCGAGCTCGTCCACCCGGCGTGCGAGCGCGAGCGACTCCTGGATAGACTGCGAGCAGGCCGTGCCCGACACGATCGGGAACAGGTCGAGCACCGAGAGGCGGACCATGCGACGTCTCAGCCCCGACCGGGAGCCTTCGGGCGGGCAGAGTCGAGCACGGCCTCGAGGATCGGAATCCACGCGGCCGGGTCGAGGCTCGCCGGACCGAACTCCAGCCGCGCGTCGGACTTCTCGCTGACCTCGAGGCCGACGGAGGGCTCGACGATGTGGAGGCCCTGGCTGCGCAGCGCTGCGACGTTGCGGGCGATCGCCGGGTTATCCCACATCGCCACGTTCATCGAGGGAGCGACGACGACAGGGGCCTTCGTCGCGGCGACGACCAGCGACAGCAGGTCCGAGCAGGCGCCGGTCGCCAGCTTGTGGAGCGTGTGCGCCGAGGCCGGTGCGACCACGACGAGGTCTGCCCCCGCGAGGAAGATGTGTGGCACGTTGACGGCGCCCCGTGGAGCAAACGCGTCGGTCCACGCCTCGAGCCCGAGGTACGCGAAGATCTCGGGGCGGACGAGCCGCGCGGCCGACGCCGTGAGCACGACGTCGATGCGCTCGGCGAAATGGTGGAAGAGGTGCAGGACGAGCGGCACGGTATTGACCGCACCGATCGCGCCGCTGACGCCGAGCACGAGGTGCTTGCAGCGCTTCACCGCGGCGCGCGCCACCCCGCGCGCGGCGAGGAGCATTGCCCGGTCGTCGCTCGATAGCACGAACCCCTGCGCCACCAGGACCAGGAGATCCCGCAGATCGAGCAAAGGCTCGATCTGCCCGAGCTCGACCGGCGCGCTCAGGGCCTGGAGCGCGGCGGAGACGCGCACCGGGTCGCAGGAGGACAGCACGAAGGGGGGCCGGCCAGGGAGCACGAACGTCGCGCGGTCCGTCGTCCCGACGACCGCGAGCTCGGGGTGGCGAAGGTAGAAAGCGGGCATCGGGTGTCTCGGAACCTCCAGGGTGAGTCATCGTGACGGGATCAGCAAGGGATGGTCGAGAGCGCCTCGGGCACCACAACCTTGACGACGAAGATGGGCGAGGCCGCGTGAGACATGTCGATCCCGTGAGCGCGCGGCAGCCCGAGGCCGGGCATCGTCTGGAGCACGCGCGAGAGATCGGCCTCGAGGTCGGCGTGGGACAGATCCGCGAGCGTTTCCCAAGCGGCGGTCGGGTCGAGCCGATCGAAGAACCGGTAGAGGCGCGCGTGAACGGGCCCACTCTCGTAGTTCTCGACGGAGAGGTCCTCGCGCGACCCATGGATGAAGGTGAGCCGGCTCTGCGCCGCCTCGGTGATGGCACGCGACGCGGCCACGGACGGGCTCAGGTGCGCGCCATAGCCGACGTTCACCGCCGAGGCCCCCCCCAGCGGCTCCGGATCCAGGAGCACTGCCATGAAGGCGTGCATCACCGTCGAGTGAGCCCGGAGCAAGACGAGCTTCACCCCCGCCGTGTGAATGCGGGCCGAGAGGTCGCTCACTGCATCGTCAGCAATCGCGCTCGCATCGAGGACGTCTGCCGACGATACGTCGACGCGGCGGTCGACGACGAACGACGACAGGAGGTGACGCTCGATGACCTCGTAGAGCGCATGCAGCGTGGCCTCGACGAGCGTGTTGCCGCTCGCGAGACCGCTCCAGTCGTAGGGCACCGTCTGGCGCTCGCGACGCCACGCCGTCGCCGCCGGCAGCCAGGACGGATCGCCCGTCATCAGGTCGACACCTCTCGCCCATTCGAGCCGCCCCACGGGCGGAGACTCCGGCCTGGCGTGGGCGGGCAGATCGATGCAGAAGCCCTCACCACGCGCGACGAGCTCTCCGGGCGACGCCAGGAGAAGCGCCTGGTTCGGGGGGCCCTCGGCGCACGCGAGCTCGAGGCCCTCCATCAAGGCGCTGACCTGCGCGTCGACACGGCGCGCGCCCTTGCCGTTGGAGACCTGGAGCGTCGTCGCGGCGGGACGGATCGCGCAGTATGTGGGGATCCCGAGGCAGTCGAGGCCCGTCACGTCCGCGAGCCGCGTGATTCCGTGCAGGGCGAGCAGAGGCCGGACGCGCTCCAGCGTCACCTCGGGCAAGAGCGCCCGGTGGGTCCCCGTGCGGTACGCTTTCTCGTTCACGGCGCCCGCCCCAAGAGAACGTCGGCCTCCCCCGTCAGCAGCAGCTCCACGAGCATCGCCGGATAGCCAGGCCACCGGAAGCCCAGCGCGCCGGGCTGCGGGAGCTCGGGCTCGTCGATCCCCCAGTCCCTCAGCCAAGCGCGCGCCAGGGCCTCGAGCCGGGCCTCCTCATTCTCGCCGGGCGCGAGGTCGGATTGTCGGGAGAGCCAGTCGAGCAAGGCGCCTTCTTCGAGCCACGCCTCGTACTCCCCTTCCGTCACGCGTCGCTCGCGGAGCCACGCCCGAAGGTCCGTCGCGCCACGGCTCGACTCGTAGCGGCGGCGGAAGGCCGCGACGTGGTCGGGCGGACAGACGACGCCTCTCACGCGCGCCCACTGGAGCGCGTACCAGCGGCGGCCGAGGGATTTCACGAGGGGCGCGACCGCCCCGCGCACCGACGCGAGCGTGAGCAGAGCGTCGCCGGTCATGCCCTGGGCCACCACCCGCCCCCCCGCGCGCGCGTCCGCGTGGGCGTCGCGCGAAGGGACGACGCGCTCGCGGTCCTGCGCAGGATGGACCGCGCAGTGGGAGAGGAGTCGGCGCGCGTCGGCGCGCTTCACGTCGACGCGTCCGGCGCGCAGACGCCGGTCGACCTCGAGCCTGCGCTCCTCCGACCAGCCGCGCGCCGCCGCTCCGCGCGTGAGCCCCGGCACCGAGCGCGACGGGTAGTACGTCGCCTTCGCCTCCGCCGCGAGCTGCAGGGCCTCCTCAGCTGTGAGCACTTCGTCGGTCACCGCGCGCGCGAGCGTCGCGCGGAGGTTGACGAGCGGCTCGGAGAGCGGACGGAAGCCGGACTCGGCGTCGCCGTGGAGGAGCGCGACCTCGTCGTCGCCGTCGATGACGCCATCCCGGTACCACGCGAAGACGGTGCCCCAGCCGACCATGCCGTACCGCTCCAACTCGACGGCGCGCAGCGCGCCCATCGACGACGCGCCGAGGACCTCGATGCCCTCGTCGAGGGCCGCCAGGAGCTCCCGTTGCCAGACCGAAGGTGCACCGTGAAACAGACCGTCGATGAGCAACACCCGGCGGAGACCCGTCCCGAAGCAAGCGTAGACATCACCTCTCCGGGCCGGCGGACGGTAGTCCGCAGGGAGCAGCTGCCGCGCCTCGTCCCGGGGCAACGAGGGGCCAAGAAAGACGACTGTGTCGTGCGCCGGTGCCATCACGCCTCGCGCTCCCAGGGTACCCCAGAAACCCAAGGCGGGTGCGCCGCGGACGCGCGCCGCGCCAGGGCCGGCGCGTGCTATGGGTGCGGTTTGTGAGTCGCCGGGTCCCATTCGTGGCGCAGATGGAGGCCGTGGAGTGCGGCGCCGCGTCGCTGGCGATGATCCTCGCGTATCACGGGCAGCACGTGCCGCTTTCGGAGGTGAGGCAGGCGTGCGGCATCTCGCGCGACGGGTCGACCGCGAAGAACATCGTGGTCGCGGCGCGCAGCTACGGCCTCGTCCCGCGCGCCGCGCGCATGGAGCCCGCCATGCTCGCGCTTTGCGACGGGCCGGCGATCCTGCACTGGGACATGAACCACTTCGTCGTCCTCGATCACCTCACGCAAAAGGGCGCATACATCGCGGACCCTGGCGTCGGCCCGCGCTTCGTCTCCAGGGAGGCCCTCGGCGAGAGCTTCACGGGCATCTGTATCCAGTTCGAGCCGGGGCCAGCGTTCGTGCAGCGCGCCAGGGCACGGGTGTCCCTCGGCCGATACCTCGCGCTCCTCAAGGGCTCCGGCCGCGCGCTCGCCATGGTCCTCTTCGCGTCGCTCGCGCTCGACGCCCTCGCCACCGTCGTGCCGTTCACGACGCAGCTCGCGATCGACCAGGTCATCGGGCGGCACCGCGTAGGCTGGCTGATCCTCATCGGAGGCTGCGCGGCCGGGTTCGTCACCTTCTCGTCGCTCTGGTCATTGCTGCGCGGCTGGCTGCTCCTGCGTATCCGCGCGCACCTCGACGTGTCGATCACCCGTGAGTTCGTCGCTCATCTGCTCGACCTGCCCGTGCCCTTCTTCGCCCAGAGGAGCGTGGCCGACCTGATGTCCCGCGTGGGCGCGAACAAGATGATCCGCGACGTCGTCGCCGGCAAATCGATCGCGCTGCTCGCCGACGGAGCCATGCTCGCCGTCTACTTCGGCCTGATGCTCGCGTTCGATGCCCAGCTGAGCCTGGTGGTGCTGGTGGCTTCGGCGCTGTACGTCGCCGCGTTCGTGATCGGGCGGCCCATAGTGCAGGCTGGGGCAGACGAGGCGCAGCGCAAGGAGGTCCTCGCCAGTACGCAACTGTTGCAGACGCTCCGAGGGATCACGACGATCAAGAGCGCCGGCGTCGAGAGCTCGAGCCACCGGCGATGGCTGAACGCGTGGGTGGCGTCCCTGAACGCGAGCTCGCGCGTGGCGCTGAAGCAGCAGGCCGTGAACACGGTGCTTTTCGCGATCCAGGCGGCCGCGCCCATCGCGGTGCTTCTGCTGGGCGGCCGGCGCGTCCTCGACGGCGGTCTCACGCCGGGCCGGCTCGTGGGCTTCGAGATGCTTCAAGCGGGCTTCCTCGGGCCGCTCCAGAGCGTCGTACAGACGCTCATCCGCCTGCAGATCGTTCCGGTCCTCCTCGCCCGGATGGACGACGTGCTCCTCTCCGAGCCCGAGCCCGCGCACGAGCGCAAGGCCCCGAGGCTCACGGGCGAGATTGAGCTCAAGAACGTCGACTTTCGCTACTCGCCGACCTCTCCGCCGGTGCTCGCGAACGTATCGATGCGCATCGAGAAGGGCACGAAGGTCGCCCTCGTGGGGCCCTCGGGCTCGGGCAAGTCGACGCTCGCGCGCCTGTTGCTCAGCCTCTACAGCCCCACCGGCGGCCAGGTACTGCTCGACGGGATCGATCTTGCGAGCCTGGACGCCGCGTCCGTCCGCCGCCAGTACGGTGTCGTCCTCCAGGAGACGGCGCTCTTCGACGGCACGGTGGCGGAGAACCTGCGCCTCTTCTACCCGAACGCCCCGATGGAGCACGTCGTCCAGGCCGCACGAGTCGCGCAGATCCACGACGACATCCTAGGCCTGCCGCTGGGCTACGAGACACGCATCTCGGCGAGCGGCGGCGCGCTGTCGGGTGGGCAGCGCCAGCGACTCGCGCTCGCGCGCGCCATAGTCCACCGGCCCCCCATCATGATCCTCGACGAGGCGACCAGCGCGCTCGACGCGGTAACCGAGTCCGCGATCGAGCGCTACCTGTCGACCCGCGCGTGCACGCGGATCGTCATCGCCCACCGCCTCAGCACGGTGCGCGACGCGGACACGATCTTCGTCATGGACGGCGGGCAGATCGTCGAGCAGGGACGGCACGACGATCTCGTTGGCCAGGGAGGGCTCTACGCCCACCTCGTGACCGGTGCGCGCGAACAGGCCACTCCCTCTCTACCTCCGATCGAGCGGCAGCCCATCAGCGTCGACGACCTCGCACCGTTCGAGGCTTTTCGCGCGTGGCCCGAGGAGGCCCGCGGCGAGCTGGCGGAGGAGCTGCGGCGCGCCGACTTCCCGGCCGGCGTGCGCGTGGTCGAGCAGGACGCGCGCGCGACGGGCCTCTACCTCATCGTGGCGGGCACCGTCGCCATCGAGCTCGCCGAGCCGGGCCTCGCCGCGTGGACCGTGGCGGAGCTCGGCGCCGGCGCCATCTTCGGGGAGGTCGGCCTGCTCGACGGATCGCCGAGCTCGGCGAGCGTGATCGCGCGTACCGACGTGCGACTGCTGCACCTCCCATACGCGCAGTTCCAGGTGCTCTCGCAGCGCGGCGACGTCCTCGCGGTCCGCGCGACGCTCTCGCTTGGCGCCATCGTGGCGGAGCGCATGCGCGACGCCGTCCGCCGCTACGCCGAAGCCACCTCGCTGAAGGCGCGCGGCCCCACGCCGGGCGACGACCTGCCAGGGGGGATCCCGAGGGCACCACGGGAGCTACCGCTCGCCGAGACGCTGCTTGGGGCGGCGCTGGACGCCGTCGAGCTCGACCTTCTCGAGCGCCTCGGGAAGCGGATGACCGTGCGCGCCGGCGCACCTCTCTTCCGCAAGGGAACCCCGGCCGACACGCTCTACCTGCTCCTCGCGGGGCACGTGGTGACGCGCGACGACGAGCGAGGGCCGGTCGACGTCGCCGACCCCGGCGCCCTACTCGGCGAGACGAGCGCGTTCGACGCGAGCGCGCACGTCGGCACGGCGACGGCGCGAGGCGATGTGAGCGTGCTCGCCGTCCCGCAGGAGGCGCTGGTCGAGATGCTCCTGTCGGGGCAGCGCATCGGGCGCAAGTTGCTGTCGCCCATCACCCACGCGCTGGTGCGGCGCTTCCGTCTCGCCAACTACCGCCTGCGCGAGGCGGTAGCGCTGGAGCGGGGAGAGCTCGAACGCGCCCACGCAGCGCGAGAGCAGGCGCTGGAGGCGGTGCGTGAGGAGCGCGAGGCGCTGGCGGTCACGCAGAAGGGGCGCGTGCCCCCCGTGCTCGTCCGCGACCCGGCGCAGTCGCTGGCGGCGTGCGTCACGGCCCTCCTGCGCGCAGCGGGACGCCCGGTGTCCCTCGCCAGCGTGCTCGAGGCGTTCGGCGCCGCCGAGGGCACGCCGGGTCAGAGGCTCGTCGCGGTGGCTCGGTCACTTGGGCTGACCTGTCGGCCGCTCGAGGTCCCGCTCGACCAGCTCCGGGCGACGGACGCACCGATCGTCGCGTTGATGGCAGAGGGAAACGCTGTCCTCCTCGACCGACGCGGCATTGGCGGCTGGCGGGTGATGGATCCGCTCCAAGGGCTGGTCCGTGTGCCGGAGGACCAGCTACGCAAGGTCTTCTCGGGGCAGGCGTTCGAGCTACGGGATGCCGCCGCGGGGGCGGTCGTCGCAACGCTCCCGGAGCGCCTGGAGGCGTTCGCGCGCGGGCGGCTCGCCGACCTCGCGAGGCTCGCCTTCATCACGGTCGTCCTCCAGGGGCTCGTCATCGGCGCGTCGCTCGCGACGGCGCTCGCCGTGGCGAGCGTGTTCCCCTTCGGGGACCGGCCGCTCCTCGCCGTCATCGTCCTCGCCAGCGTGGCGGTCGCGGTCGGCGTCGTGGTCATGCAGCAGCTCCAGGGTCGCGCCCTCGAGCACCTGCGAGCCCACTTCGACCGGGAGCTGCTCGACCAGCTCATGACCCACGTCCTGAAGCTCCCGATCGCCTTCTTCGATCGCTTCCCGCCCGGCGAGATCCTGCAACGGTTCCAGGCGTTCGGCAACGTGCGCCTCCTGCTCTCGAACCAGGGGATCTCGGCGATGCTCAGCGTCTCGTCCTTGACCGTCGGCGGGGTCCTCCTCGTGGTCATCGCGCCGCGGCTGGCGCTCGTGCCCCTGGCCGTGCTCGTGGTGTACGCCATCGTGACGCGGCTCCTCTTCCCTTCGCTGCATCAGGCGGCCTCCGACGAGGTGCGCGCCCGCGGGCGGCAGCAGGACCGCCTCATCGAGATCCTGCAGGGCATAGTCACGCTGCGCATGGCTGGCGACCGGCGGGCGCCGCACGAGCGCTGGATGCCGTCGTTCCTCGTGGAGCTCGAGGCGTCGCTCGCGCAGGAGCGGATCCTCGCGCGGGCGGAGCCACTCCTCCAGTGGACGCAGGGCGGCGCGCTCGTCCTCTGCGTGTGGATGGGGGCCCACGGCGTCCTCGACGGATCCATGTCCGTGGGGTCGCTCGTCGCGTTCCTGGCCGTCCTCGCGGGTTTCCTGGCGGCGACGCACGCGCTCTTCGTCCAGGTGCTCGGGAGCGCCCCGACGCTCATCGACTACGGCCTCGTGCTCTCCACGTTCGGGGAGGAGCGCGAGCAGACGTCCCAGACGCTCGTGTCCCCCGGGCAGCTGCGCGGCCGGGTCGGCGTCGAGCGCGTGTCGTTCCGTTACACGGCGGACGGGCCGCTGGTCCTCGAGGATGTGTCGCTCCAGATCGAGAGCGGGATGAAGGTTGCGCTCGTCGGCGCCTCGGGGTCCGGAAAGTCGACGCTGGGTCGCCTCTTGCTCGGCCTCTATCTGCCGACGTCCGGGCGTGTGCTCTTCGACGGCAAGGACGTCACGAGCGTCGATCTCGAGGCCCTGCGGCGGCGCATGGGGGTCGTCTTGCAGGAGCCCTTCCTGCTCGGCGGCAGCATCCGGGAGAACATCGCCCTCGGCGCCGAGGGCGGGACGTTCGAACGCGTCGTCGACGCGGCCCAGCGCGCCGCCATCCACGAGGACATAGAGAAGATGGCCATGGGGTACGAGACGCTCGTCTCCGACGGAGGCGGGACGTTCTCGGGGGGACAGCGGCAGCGCCTGGTCATCGCGCGGGCGCTCGTCTCCGATCCGGCAGTGCTCCTCCTCGACGAGGCGACGAGCGCGCTCGACAACTTCAGCCAGGCCGTCATCGAGCGGCACCTCGCGAAGTCGACGGCGACCCGAATCGTCATCGCGCACCGCCTGAGCACCATCGTTGACGCCGATCGCATCGTGGTGCTCCACAAGGGGCGCATCGCGGAGCAGGGTACCCACGACGAGCTCATCGCCCGGCGTGGGCCATATTTCGACCTCGTGCGCGCGCAGCTCTAGGTCGATCGAACGCCGGAGGAGAAGGAGGACAGGGTGAACAAGGGGCTATTTCGGAGAGAGGCGCTCGCGAGGTTTCTACGCGTCGATTCGCCCGGCGCGATCATCGCCATCGCGCCGCCCCGTTCCTTCGTCGTGTTCGGCGCGATGGCGGCGATCTTCGTGGCCGTCCTGCTCCTCGCCGTGTTCGGACATGCCGAGCTCGTCGCCGAGGGCCACGGCGTCGTGAGGCCCGATCAGCCATCGATCGTGCTTCGGGCTCCCCTCGCAGGCACCGTGCTCGCCGTGCGGCGCCGGCCGCGCGAGAGCGGCAAGGCGGGCGACGTGCTCCTCGAGATGGACGCGCGCTCGGAGGCTGCAGCCCACGACAGGTGCTCCGGCGTCGTTGCGGCCGAGCAGAAGGAGCTCGCGAACCTCCAGCAGCACCTGACCGAGTGGAACGACGCCGGTGGCGGAGGGCGCGACGCGGCCATGGCGCTCGTCCTCATCACGCAGATCCGGGCCCAGCGGGAGAAGGTGAACGGCGAATTGCTGCGGTGCGACGCGCTCGGCACGGTCCTCGAGAGGAGCCGCCTCACCTTCCCCGTCGACGCTCGGGTGACGGATCTCGCCGTGATCGCGGGCTCGCACGTGCACGAGGGGGACGCGCTCGCGACACTCGACGCTTCCGATTCCAGCCTCGTCGGATACCTGGAGCTGGCGGAGCGCTACAGGAGCGAGGTCACCGTGGGCCAGAGCGTCCGCCTCAAGTTCGACGCGTTGCCGTTCGACGAGGTCGGCGCCGGATCCGGCCGCGTGACGCGTGTACTCGACGCCCTTCCGTCCGGCGTGAAGCTGGAGGGCCCGGAGGGAGGCGTCTTCCTCGAGCTGTCGATCGACGCCATGCCTCCCGGCGCGGGCGCGCCCCGCTCGGGGATGACGTTCAACGGCGGCGTGTCCACGCGCCGCACCCGCATCCTGAGCTTGCTCTTCGGAGGCTCGGACGGCGACGACTGACGACGACGAAGAGCATCAGGCAGTCACCTTGAGGAATCTTCGCGCCGAAGGCTTCCTGGTTCGCCCTGCGACCAGCCTCTCGGCCAGCATCTCTCGGTGTGGATCGAGGTTGTCCGGCGAGCAGTGCTGAAGCTGCCCGCACGCGGCGCACACGGGGTTCTGGTTACGCTGGCCGCGAAGGTGCGCGAGCTGGTGCGCGAAGAGCTCGTCACCGTCCCAGATGCTCTTCAGGCTCTGCTTGCGGACGTCCCCGATCACGAGCTTTCGTGCCCACTCTATGAAGCAAAGAATGACCGAACCGTCGGACGCGATCGAGACCGAGTAGAAGATGTACGGGCACGTGTCGACCTCGCCGTACGGCTGGTGGAAGCGGCCCTCGGGGACGAAGTCCCGCATCCGCGACTCCATGTCGAACTCCGGCCAGCACGGGGTGAGGTTGTCGAGCTCGACCGTGTCCGCGATACCGCGGAAGACATCGTAGAAGCGCTCCTTCTCATCCGCGGAGAGCACGTGCCTCGGCATCCGGATCCGGACGTGGCACCTGCCCCGGTTCTCGTAGAGGAAGCGCACGTTCTCGACGAACTTCGCGAAGCTCACGCGCGTCTGCGTGACATCGTAGAACATCTCGTCCGAGAGGCCGTCCACCGAGATGGTGATGGCGTCTATCCCGGCTTCGATGAGCCGGGTGGAGCACTGCGGCGTCAGCAGGAATCCGTTGGTCGTCGTGTCGATGTGCTCGACTCGGCCGCTCGCCCGGGCGTACCGGATCATCTCCGGCAGGGCTTTGTTGAGGAGCGGCTCCCCCTCCTTGTAGAGCCGCAACGTGTTGAGCGGCTGCTCGAACTCGGCGAGGTCGTCGATGACCTTCTTGAAGACGTCGAGGTGCAACAGGCCCTGCCAGCGACCCGTGGCATCAATCAGGGCTCGGTCACCCGTGGGACAGAACCTGCATTGGAAGTTGCAGACGCTCGCCGGGTCCACGAAGAGGATGAGCGGGGTCGCCAGAGGGATGACGTCCTCGAGCCAGCTCCGACCGACCGCACTCCCGTGACGCTTCTGTTGCACGGTCGTTGCTCCTCCCCACCGCGGCACGGCACCCCGGTAGCCCCGACCACCGGCCCGGGGTGCCACCGGGGATCATGCAGACATTTGCGGCCGGACTCAGTCCGGACGTGCCATCAACAGGAGATGATCGCGGACCGCGTGCTGCTGTGCTCAGCGCACTTCATCCCGCCGGCGATCTGGTCGAGATCCGTATCCGCCAGTGCCGTGCTCCCCGCCACGAGCTCGAGACACTCCTTGAGCTCCTCCTTGCTGAGGCTATCGAGGTACGCCTTGTCCTTGAGCGCCCGCTTGATGTCTACCGGCATGATGATGGCTCCTTTCTAAGAAGTTCGCGAACGGAGACCAATTCCTCCCCCCGCGCCTGCTTCTTAGACGTTGCATCGGCCGGAGGCCTACAAAAAAAGCTCGAGCGCCTCTCGAGCTCTTCCTTGGCGACCTCCCCGGTCGCATGGCACGGCCCGTGTAGACCAAGGTGTCAGGCTGGAGGGTCGAAGGTGAGAAGGCTAGGGATACGCGACGGCTCCGCGAACCGGAGGAGCTGCCAGCCAATCCCCGAGAGCCCCGCGAAGAGGCCTGGCGTCTCGATGCCGCGGGGGACCCCGCAGAGAGGCCCCTCCGTATCCAGGCTCGCACACACACCTCCCAGTCGCTCCCGGAAGGCGTCCGCACCGGGTCCGCCCGGAAGCGCCCTCGCTCGATGGAGGAGCTCGAGATTTCCGAAGTCGCCGTGGCACAAGGAGTGGTTCAAGCCGAAGCCGGAACGGGCCGTCGTCCGGGCCGCGCACGCCGCCTCTTCGAGCAGCGCTGGCTCGGCGGGGAGAGCCTCGATACGCGCGAGGCCAACGCCCGGGGCACCGTGGCACCAGGCCGTCATGAACCTCCCGCCCGCGACCGGACGGAGATCCCGCCAGTTACCGGACGCCACGTCGAAGAGCGTCCGCTCGAACGCGAAGGCGCCGCGGGCCAGGCTCCGGAGGTCAGCCTCCGTCTCGTCGAGCGCGGCGAGCCTGAGCAACGCGACGGCGATCCCCGATGCCCCGTGCCCGAAGCCGCCGAGGGGAGACTCGAACGAACGGCTTGGCCACGCCGTGCCCTCCTCGCCGGTCCGGGCCCCCGCGCGCAGCCGTTCCCCACATGCGCGAGCGACCCCGAGCGCAGCGCCGCCCGGGCGGGCGCGGTGAAGGGCGAGCATCGCGAGGAGGCAACCCGCCGCGCCCTCCAGCACGTCGAATTGCCCGTCCGCCGCCACGTGACGGGAAACTGCTCGTGCGAGGTCCTCCGCGCGGTCCAGCAACGCGGCGTCCTTCCAGAGCGCCCCCATGTGGGCGAGTGCGAAGATGGCCCCGCTCGCTCCGCCGATCCCGACGGCGACCGGGCGGCTCGACTCGAGCTGCGCGGTGAGGCCCGCAAAAATCGTCGCGACGGAGTCACGCGCGAGCTCCGTGAACCTTCCCTCCAGTGTCACGGCGCCCAGGTGGGCCAGGAACAGGGCGATGCCGGACGCGCCGCCGTACAGATCGGAGCCTGCCGGGGCCACAACCCAGTCGCGCTCGCGGACGAGGTCGAGCGTGAGCCAGCCTGCGCGCCCTCCATCCTGCAAGGCGAGATCGATCAGCCGGTCGCCAAGGCGGCACGCACGCTCGACGAGGGCGTCGCGCGAGACGGAAAGCGGCTCGAGGGTGGTGTTCGACGGGGCCCAGGTCTGCTCCCCGTGACCCATCGTGATCGTCGCGAACGAGGCGCGGATGAGCCACACCTGCCGGCGTAGCCACTCCGCGCAGAGCCCCCGGGCCCGGCGCACGGCCTCCACGAAGGGCGCCTCCTCGAAGTAATCGCGGAACACGAGGCCGCGGGAGTCGACGAGGTCGCGCGAACCCGGGCGCATCCAGAAAAACGGGACGTCCCCTTGCAGAAGGTCTGCGCGCTCCGAAGCGATGATTGCAAGCAGGTGAGGCTCGTCCCGAGTGGCCAGGTAGAGCGCGTCGATCACGCGCTCGCGCGCGAGGCCATCCTCCAGGTTACTCGGGTGGTAGCTCTTCGTGGCGATCGCCACGTAGTAGTCGGTCGGTCGCTGGATGACGCGCACCGGGGCGTTGCGGAGGGCGGCGAGCGGCCCCTGGACGAAGTCGTCCTTGTGGTCCTCCAGGACCTGCCATGCTCGCGTGAACCCCGACACGACCTCGTCGACCCACGCCGTCGCGTCGGCGTCCTTCCCCTCCAGCCCGGGCCGCTGCCCGAGCGTCCCGATGGGCTCGCGGTCGAAAGTCGCGCGTACCTCGTCCGTGCCGAGCTGCACCATGATCACGCTCTTCATGGGCGAGCGCTGACCGGATCGCGCACCGAGCGCCGAGATGTCGACACCCGGCGCGTCGTCGCGAGCCTCGAGCTTGCCTGGCAGGAAGAGTGACGCGAGAACGGAGGCGTCCACTGCCTTCTTGGCGGGGTCGTCGTTCCTCTTCGCCGGGGCAGCGGTCGGCTGGAGAAGCGCCTCCAGATCGATGAGAACCGGCTGGTCACCCGACGCGATCAGGTTCTCCGCGTGCATGTCCCGCGCGAGAAGGACATACAACAGCGCGAGGTGGATGCCCTGCCGCTCGAAGAAGCGACCCAGCTCGGCCTCGCTGGCGCACGATCGCGCCTCGATGTGCTCGTGGAACGAGTGGTCGTGACGCGAGACGACGCGGACGGAGCGCGGGACAGGCAGCCCGGGGGCGCGCGCTGCGAGCCATGCGAGCGCCTGCGCGTACCCCTGGTCCACGTCCGCCGAGCGGGGCTTGTAGACGACCCGCGACCCCGATTCGAAGTGGAGGGTCATCACGATCTTGCCTGCCCGGTGGGTCTCCGAGTCGTTGGCAACGACGGCCACTAGCTTCCCGTCGGAGGGCGCCACCAGCGCGGGCAGAACCTCGGCCCAGTCCTCCGCCAGGTGACCCAGCGCTGCCGCGCAGGCTTCGACGTAACTCGCGACGAGCACCGAGGCGTGGCGGGCGAGGACCGGGTGACGCTCCCAGAACGCCGGCAGCACGTCAGGGTCGCTCACGGCGTCGATGAAGAAGTCGAAGCGTTCCTCCGGGGAATCTCCGGCCAGGAGCCCACGGGTCCGTGCGACGTGGACCTCGAGCGCTATCGTCCGCGTGAGTGGCGCGTCCACGAGGGCCGGCACGTGCGGAAGCAGTGACACGAGCACCCGCTCCGCGTCCATCGGCACGCCGCGCCGCTCGGCCTCGGCCAGCGCCTCGCGCAGGGTCGGAAGCCCTCCTCGGATGAACGGTGCGACGAGGCGAAGGCACCCCCGCCGGTGGTTGCTCTTCTCGCGTGCGATTGCCACGAGGAGCGCAGAGTCGAGCGGTCGCTCGTCGCGGAGAGCGGCGTCGAGCCTCACCAGCCACGCGGGGGGCGTAACGCGGCCCGACAGCTCATCGCTCGGCTCCGCGGTCAGGCCGGCCAGCTCATCTTCGTCGAGCCCCGCCTCCCGGACACGCGCAGCCCACAGGTCGGCATGGGTAGCGAACGGCTTCTGCGCTCGCCACGCGGCGAGGTGGTCGGCCCCCTGCGCGCGCGGCAGGGCCCCTGCGCACCGCTCCCCGAGGCTGAGCGCCGCAAACCAGCTTCGCGCCGGAAGGCTCACGGGCTACCCCCCCCGAGGGTTCGCGCCTCAGGGCTCGACGACATCGCCGATCGCAGCGCTCTCGAGGCCGTGGGGTACCGTGGCTGTTCGACGAGCGGCGCGGCGGGGCTCGAGGCGCCGAGCTCTCCGTGCAGCAGCACCACCCCGACGGCTCCATTGTAGAGGCTGTCGCGGTGAAACGACGCTGACCGATCATCACACGCGAACCGCGCCGCGAGCCGCGCCCGGCCTAGCCACGCGCCGTCCCCTGTCACGCGGTGCGCCGCGGCGCAGGCGTACCCGATACCTGCGAGCCCGCAGCACAGCGTGCCGTGGTCGACCGAGGCGCCCCAGGCCGACGTCGCGGAGCGCTCGGCGAGCACGCCGTACTCCGACCCGCCGAGCCGCTCGTGCGCGAGCGTCCAGAAGAGCGTGTGGCCCGCCACGCCGTGGCACCAGCCCGGGAGGTACGCGGGTGGCGAGACGGTGCGGTTGCACTCCGGCCACCGGATCCCCTTGCCGAGCGGCTCGTGCAGGGGGGCGAGCTCGTCGACCTTCGCGCGGTACCGCTCGGCGGACTCGCCGCACGCCCGCGACCACCGAAGAAGTGCGAAGAGCAAGCCCGCCCAGCCGTGCGCGAGCCCCAGGTACGGCAGCGACGCACTCGTCGCGAACGAGCCTGCATCGACGGTCCGCGCGATCGCCTCGCGTAGCTCGGCGCCCCGCGCCAGGATGGTGGTCGGATCGCAGAGCGTGCTGGCCGTCATGGCCTCGAGGAGCTCGGCGCAGCCGACGAGCAGTCCGGCGCGGCCGAGGGAGAGATCGTCGAGGTCGCAAGGGGCCCGGGACGCCGCGATGAAGTCCGAGATGGCATCGGCGGCGCGCTCTGCGCGTCCGCACGCGAGCCCTACGAGCGCGCGTACGGCGTGCATGCCGCTTGGCGAATGGAAGAGCGAGGCCTGGAGCTTTCCACCCGCGAAGGCCTTCTCGTGGTTTGCGAGGGAGGCCGCTCTCTCGCCCCATGCGTCGGCGAGCGCGAGCAAGCTCGCGTCGTCACGGGCGACGGCGAGCCGGTACATCGCGTAAGCGATCCCGGAGGCTCCGAAATTGACCGAGGCCAGCGGCGGCTCGAGAGGCCCGTCGCGCAGCGTCGTTCCACCAATACCGCACCGGCCGAGGAGGTCCGCGGCCAGCTGGTCGACGGGATCGCGCGTCATCTCTGGTGCTCGCGGGCTCGATCGGCCAAGGCAGGCATGGCGGTCCCTCCTCGTACGGACTGTACCCCAATCGCGAGGCGACCCGCAGACGCTCCCTCGCCGAGCTCGCGAAGGCCTCAGGGCGTGGGGTCGCTGAGCTTCCTCTTCGGGAAGAAGCCGAGAAGGTCGTCCAGATCCGCGTTCAGCAGGGAGAGGAAGGCCTTCCCGTCGGCGGCGACCGGCGCCTGCCCGATCCCCCATCCCCCGATCATGAGCTGACCGAGACCGGTCAGCCCGAAGCCGAGCTGCGCGCACACGAACACGAGCCCCACCGCTGCTTGCCCGAACGCGATGAGCCCGAGGGAAGCCTGGCCGCACGCGAAGAGCAGGCCCGCCCCCACGACCCCGTACTCCACGAGCCCGGCGCCGATGCCGAGGACGATGACCCCCTTGCCGCCGAACGCCACCCAGCAAGGAGCATCGGTCCCCCAGCCGACGACGGGCATGCCCAGCGCGTGGGTCACGGAGGTGGAGCCGCTCATGCGGGTCGTGAGGCCCATCACGACGACGGTGAAGAGCAGGAACGCCGAGAGGATCCAGAAGCGCTTCACGTACGCCTAAGGTACGTTTTCGAAGGCCGATGGTCACGAGCATCTTCGTCCAGACGGCGGCGCAAGGCGGGCGCGAGGAGCGGGCGGTCGTCTTCGGGGCCGCGCCCACGACCCGCATCCTGCCCGCCCTGCCGCCGCGCGAGGGCGGCTTCGTGTACCGCGTCCGGCAAGGCCTCGGCTTCGTGCTGCGGCAGCTCGCGCGCGCGATCTACGTCTCGCCCGTCCTCATCGTGGCCAAGCTTGTCGTGCGAGCGTTCGACGAGCGCGCGTCGGACCTCTTGCTCGTGGCCTTCGCGGTCGTCGTCGTCGTCTTCTTCGTGGTGCTGAACCTCTACATCCTGTGGTCGCTGGCCTGGTGGCTGCTTTCGCGGAGGCAGAAGAGCAAGCCGCCCCGGCTCGAGCCCTTCGACGCGCGCACCGTGGAAGAGCCCGGACGCGTGCGGGTGGTCGGGCGCGTCGAGCGGCTCGGCGAGCGGGGCGATGGCGTGGTCCTGCGGGACGTCTGGGAGGGCGGCGCCCAGCCCTGGCGGCTCACGGAGGTCGCGGTCTTCCTCGTCCGACCGGACGACGCATCGCAGCCTGCCGTGGTCGTCGCGTGCACGACGGCCCCCGAGATCCGCCGGCGGGGGCTCGTCCGCCCGGCGCGTGGGCTGCTCGCGGCCATGACCCCGGAGGCCACCGCGCTCGCGCCGAGCGCCGTCCCGGGCGCGGACGACGGAGGCGTGGGGCTGACCTTGGCCGAGGGTGACCGGGTCGAGGTGACGGCGGTCCTCGCCGAGCCCTTCGACAACCTGGAACGGATCCCCCTGCCGGGAGGCGAGCTCGTCGTGGGGGACCCGGAGGGGGCGCCGTACCGCGACCAACCCGAGGCCGCCCGGCGCGACGGGCTGCTCTTTCTGGACGACGCGAAGTCGCCGCTCTTCTTGCGCGTCGTGCTCTAGCGACGGCGAGAGCGGCTTTCCCACGTGGGCCCTCGCTTCTCACGGTACCGTGCAGGCGTTCGCGATGGGTCACGACCACGCACACGACGGCGGGCACGAAGACTTCGACGACCCGTCCCACCCCTGGCACGAGCGCTTGCGCGGACGGCGTGCGCGGCACGGCCATCCGTTCGAGGGCGTCGATCCCGAGGCCGTGGCCGCCTCGCTCCGCGGTGCCGGATTTGCCGCCGCCCGCGGTGCGAACACCACCCTCGCGGGGCGGCCGGTGAAGCTCGTCCGGGCGACGCGATGAGGAGCCGGTAGCCTTCGCGAGGTCCGAGCCGAGCAGACCTCATGCTGGACCCGGCTCCTCCTGTCGCGACCGTCTCGGGCTCTCCTCTCGGCGCCGCATGCTCACGTCGGGCGCTCGCCGCCCCCGCCGGGAGCCGCCCTTCCTCCTCCGCGCGCCGCTCTTCCTCCTCCGCGCGCAGCCCTGACTCCCCCGCGCGCCGCCCTGCCTCCCCCGCGCGCCGCCCTTCGTCCGCTTGGTGCGTCCGCGCTCCTGCCCGATGCTCGCGACACCGCACGAGAATCCGTGCCGCGAATTCGCAGCGCCTCCCCCACTCTGCGTGGCGCCTCCGGCGCTTCGACGAGGGCGGCGCAACGTTCGACGAAGGCCGCGCACTATTCGAGGAGAGCGTCGCACTTTTCGAGGAGCGCCGCGCTCGAAGCGCGGAGCGCCTCCCGACCGAGCGCCCACCGACGCTCTCCGCCTTCGGGCGGCCGCCGTCCGTGGACACCGACGGGCGCCCTTCGCGCTCCGCGAGCCGCCGCAGAGGTCGCGCGACGCTTCTTCAACGCGCTCGTCCGCGGAGAATGCTCGCTCCGCCGCCCTCCGAGGAGGCTGCTCCGCCCAGGGCCTTCGCTGCGCCTCCCGGCGTGCTCGTTCAGCCTCCCTGCTTCACGACCAGAGCCGCCCTCGGCGCGTGACGGGCGGCCCTCCGAGGCATCGAACGGCCGCCCTCGGGCCTCGCGAGCGCCCGACGCGAAATTGGCGCCGCGCTACCCACTTGCCGCGCCGCTCTACCCACGTGCCGCGCCGCTCTCCCCGCTCCTCGCGCCGCGCTCGGCTGTCGCCCGACCGGTGTCTCCCCGCACCGCGCGCCGCGGCGGCCTCCCCGCTCCCTTTCGCGAGGGGCTTGGGCGGTCGTTCCCGTGCCAGGTTGCGCTGGCTGCAGCCGTTCCTAGATTTGCTTGAATGTGGCCGTGGCTGACACGCGTGGCAGTCGATGCAGGAGGCGTCACGCTGGGCGACGACAGGTTCGTGTTCGCCGACCTCGCGGACGCTTCCTTCGACGGGACGACGCTCGTGTTGCACACGACGTCGGACGCCAAGCACCGGGCTCGTGTACGCGGTGGTCTTGCCCTGCTCGAGAGGATCCTCGACGGAATCACCGCCGCCCATCCGCGCACGAGCACGGTCTACCGTACAGCCGCCGGCTCCGTGGATGCCGGGCAGGGGGAACCGCACCGAGGTCATCGCCTCCACCGCCGTACGGCGACGGTGGGATCCCCTGACCTCGGGATCGGGCGGACCCTGTACAAGTAGTGCTGCCCAGGGGGTCTACTTCAGCGGAGAGAGAGGGATTCGAACCCTCGGAACCCTTGCGAGCTCACATGATTTCCAATCATGCACCTTCGGCCACTCGGTCATCTCTCCGGTCCGCCGCGAGGCGGGGCACCGTGCTTACCACGACTCCAATTCCAAGCGTATCCTTGCGTGCGTGGATCCGTGGTTCGTGTACGTCGCCCGGTGCGCCGATGGGACCCTCTACGTAGGCATCGCCCGGGACGTCGCCGCGCGAATCAGCCGGCATGACGCAGGCCTGGGCGCCCGCTACACGCGTGGCCGGGGCCCCCTCACCCTGCTCGCGACCCGCAAATGCGCTGGCCAGGGCGACGCCCTGCGCCTCGAAATGGCGCTGAAACGGCTCCCGCGGGAGGCCAAGCTCGCGCTGACCGCCTCGCGCCGCAAGCTCGCCTCCTTCGCGAGAGCGGCCATCAAACCACGCCCCTAGGCTCTTCCGCACGCCCCCTTCGCGACCCAGGCCCCACCCGGGGGTGCTACCGTCGGTCGACGGTCGCCGCATGCCACCCCCCGAGCCCGCTCGCCCGGTCGCCATCCCGTTGCCCCTCATCTACGGGCTCTTTGCCGTCTCGGGCGGCTCGGCGCTCGTCTACCAGAACGTCTGGCAGCGGAGCCTCTTCTCGCTCTACGGGGTCAACGTCGAGGCGGTCACCATCGTCGTGTCCGCCTTCATGCTCGGCCTCGGCCTCGGGAGCTTCGCGGGCGGCAAGGTGTCCAGCCGGCCCGGGGCTCCCTTGCCCCTCTGGTTCGGGATCATCGAGCTCTGCATCTCGCTCTTCGGGGTCGTCTCGCTCCAGCTGTTCCACGCCGTCGGCAAGGCCACGGCGGGCGCCAGCGGCCCCGCGACCTTCGGCCTTAGCTTCGGGCTCGTCCTCGTTCCGACGCTCTTCATGGGCTCCACGCTGCCGATCCTCGTGGCCTACGCGGTCCGCACCTCCCACAACGTCGGGCGGTCGGTCGGGATGCTCTACTTCATCAACACGCTGGGCTCCGGGATCGCGTCGATCGCGGCCAGCGTGTGGCTGCTCCGGCTCCTCGGCCAGGAGGGCTCGGTGCGGTTCGCCGCGGTCGGCAACGCCCTCGTCGGCGGTTCGGTGCTCGTCTTCTGGCTCGTCGCCCGCGCGCGCAACGCCGCGAAGGTGGCCTGAGGTGGGCATCGGGCTCGCGCTGCTCGTCTCGGGGCTGGTGGGCTTCCTCGCGCTCTCGTACGAGATCCTCTTGTTTCGCGTCTACGGCTTCCTCACCGGCGGCACCTCGTCGAGCTTCGGCATCGTCCTCGGCTCGTACCTGCTCGGGATCGCGTTCGGCTCGCTCGGTGCGCGCTTCGCGTGCGACGAGCGGCCCGCGCACGCGGCCCCCGAGCGCCTCGTCCTGCCCGCGTGGCTCGTGCTCCTGGCCACGCTGGGCGCGTGGATCCTCATCCCGGGCGTCGCCGACGTCGTCTGCAACCACTCCTTCGCGTGGACGCTGCCGGCCGTCGGCGTCGTGGCCGGCTTGATGGGCGCGGTCCTGCCGCTGGTCGCGCACTTCGGCATTCCCGCGGACGAGCGGACCGGCGAGCGCCTCTCGTGGATCTACCTCGCCAACATCGTGGGATCGACCACGGGCTCGCTCACGACCGGGTTCGTGCTCATGCAGTACCTCACGACGGCGCGGATCGCCCTCGTGCTGGCGCTCGGGGGCCTCGGCGTGGCGGGCCTGCTGGTCCTGTGCGCGGGGCAGTCCGTCCGGCGGCGCACGGCCTGGGTGCTGTCGCTCGGGGCCCTCGCCGGCGGGCTCGTGTGGGCGACGCCGCGCGCCTACGACATGCTGTACGAGAAGCTCCTCTACAAGAGCCTCTGGCACTTCTGGCCCGACGCGCGCTTCGCCGAGACGGTGGAGAACCGCAGCGGGGTCATCAACGTCGACGCCCCCGGCAAGGTGTTCGGCAGCGGCGTCTACGACGGCGTCTTCAGCACCGACCCGCTCGTCGACAAGAACGGGATCGTGCGCGCCTACGCCATCGCGGCGATGCGCCCGAGCCTGCCCGAGGTGCTGATGATCGGCCTCTCGTCCGGCTCCTGGGCGCAGGTGGTCGCCAGCAACCCGGCCGTCGGCCACCTCACGGTGATCGAGATAAACCCGGGCTACACGGAGATCGACAAGCGCCACGCCAACGTCCAGAGCATCTTCGACAACCCGAAGGTCACGGTCATCTACGACGATGGCAGGCGCTGGCTCCTGGGACACCCGGAGCGCAAGTTCGACTTCGTCGCCTCGAACACGACCTTCAACTGGCGCGGCTACGCGACGAACCTGCTCTCGGGCGAGTTCCTCGAGCTCGTGAAGGAGCACCTGACGCCCGCGGGCGTCCTGTTCTTCAACACGACCGCGTCGCTCCCCGTGCAGAAGACGGCGTGCACCCACTTCGCCCACGGCTTCCGCCTGCAGAACGCCATCGCCGTCTCGGAGGCGCCGCTCGGGCTCGACGCCGGGCTGTGGCGCGAGCGGCTCGAGGCGTACCGGATCGACGGCAAGCTGATCTTCGATCCCGGCGAGGCCGCGCAGACCAGGAGGCTCGACGACATCGTGGCCCTGGCCGCGGAGCCGAAGCCGGGGGATTCGACCGGAGAGGTCGAGTCGTGCGCGTCAATCCTCGCGCGCAGCCGCGACGAGCCGCTCGTGACGGACGACAACATGGTGACCGAGTGGGTGCGCCCCTGGGACGCCGTGTTCCCCCACTGAGCGGCGCCTCACGGCGTCCGCTTCTGCCGGAGCATCTCGAGGTGTGACCGCGCGAGGGCGACCTCGGGGTGGCTGGGGCCGAGCACGCGCTCGAAGATGGCCATCCCCTTTGCGTAGACGGGCTCGCCCTGGGCCCAGTCCCCCTCGGCGCACAGGAGCGTTCCCAGGTTGATGTAGAGCTGCGCCGTGTACACGTGGCCTTCGCCCAGGCGCTTCTCGTAGATGACGAGCGCGCGCCGGTAGAGGGGCTCGGCCTTCGCGTACTCGTTCGTCGTGTAGTGGTAGAGGCTCGCGAGGTTGTTGAGCGCGCTGCCGACCTTGACCCCGTCGGCGCCGTACGCCTGCTCGGTCAGCGCGAGGGCGCGCACGAGGAGCGGCTCGGCGTGGACCGCGTCCCTCATGAGCCGGTAGGACTCGCCGAGGTTGCCCACGACGGTCGCCAGGTGCGGGTCGTCCTTGCCCCACGCGTGCTCCTCCGCGCGCAGCGCCTCCTCGAGAACCGGGATCGCCTTCGCCGGGTGACGCTGTCCCTTGAGGACGAGCGCCTGGTCGTTCAGCGTCGCGCCGAGGTCGTTCCACGCGTCGGGGTGCTTGCGAACGATCTCGAGCGCGCGGGCGAGCAGCGGCTCCGCCGCGTCGTAGTTGCGATCGCCGAGCGGCACGCTCGCGAGCGTGTCGAGCGCGCGCGCGACCTCGAGGTGGTCGGCGCCGAGGGCGCGCTCCAGGATGGGGAGCGCGCGCTTGACCGGCGCCTCGACGTCGTGAAACTCGCCGAGCCTGCGGCGCAGGGCGCCCACCCGCACGAGGGAGCGCGCTACCTCGAGGTCCTCGGGACCCAGCGCCGCCTCCCGGAGCTCGAGGGCGCGCTCCGCGTGGCCCAGCGCGCCCTTGTCGTCACCGCGGTCCTGGCAGGCCTGGCGCTCGCGATCCTCGGCGCCCGCCTGTGCGAGCTTCGCGGCAGGGCCATCCGCGGGGGGTGTGGCGGTCGGGCGCGCAGCCGCCGGCTGGGAAGGTGGCGGCCCATGGGCAGGCGAGGCGCACGCGCTCACGAGGGGGAGCGCAGAGAGGCCGACGACCAACCACGCGGGCGGCGAGGGCCGCCTCACCCGACGCCCTGCGGGCACAGGGGCACGAGAGGAAGGTCTCGCGGGGCCACGGGACCAACTCTACACCGGGCCCGCGGCGGACGAGTTGCGAGACGACACGGGCCGTAGATCGGGTAGCGTAGGCTGCGAGGAGATGGCTGTGAACCGGGGCGATGATTGGGAGAGCTCGCCGGTCTTCCCTGGCGACGTCATCGCCGAGAAGTACCTGGTCGTGCGCATCCTCGCCACGGGCGGCATGGGGGTGGTCGTGGCCGCGCGCCACCGGCAGCTCCAGCGCGCCGTCGCCATCAAGTTTCTCCGGGCCGAGATCTGGGCGATGGGCGGCATGCTGGCGCGCTTCGAGCGCGAGGCGCGCATCGTCGCCGGGCTCAGCAGCGAGCACGTGGCGAAGGTGTTCGACGTGGGACGGCTCCCGTCGGGCGAGCCGTTCATGGTCATGGAGCTGCTCGACGGCGAGACGCTCGGCGAGCGCGTGCGGCGGCAGACGACGCTGCCGCGGGTCGAGGCGGTCTCCTACATTCTCCAGGCGTGCGAGGGGCTCGCCGAAGCCCACGCCGCCGGCATCATCCACCGCGATCTGAAGCCGGATAACCTCTTCATCGCCAAGCGTCTCGACGAGACGGAGGCCATCAAGATCATCGACTTCGGCATCTCCAAGGCGCGCGAGTCGTCGGCCGTCCTCACGCAGTCGACCGACATGATCGGCAGCCCGGCCTACATGGCGCCCGAGCAGCTCGACACGCCGACGAACGTGGACAGCCGGGCCGACGTCTGGTCGCTCGGGGTCGTCCTCTACGAGGCGCTTAGCGGCAAGAGACCGTTCGCGGGGACGGGCATGCTCGAGGTCGTCTCGTCGGTCGCGCAGACCACGCCGATTCCGCTGGGAGAGAGCGCGCCCGGCATCGCCCCGGAGCTCGCGGCGCTGGTGCATCGGTGCCTCGAGCGGAAGGTGGACCAGCGCTTCGCGAACGTCGTCGAGCTCGCGCGCGCCCTCGCGCCCTTCGGGCCGGCGGACGCGCCGTTCTTGCTCGAGCGCATCGAGAAGGTCGCGAAGCGACGGCCTGTAGCACCCGCCGATCCGCCGGCAAACGATCCAGGGTCGGAGACGCCGGCCGCGGCGTCGTCGCGGCAGGTGGACGCTTCTTCGGTGACCGCCGCCCCGCCCGCGCGCTCCGCGAACCGTGACCGCGTGGCGACGAAGCCGGCGGCCACCCCCCGGCGACGCTTCCTTCAGCTCGGCGCGGCCACGGTGGCGACGGGGGCTGCCTTCGGCCTCGGGGCCCTCATCCGCCAGAGGCCGCAGAAGCCGGAGAGCGGCGACGCGATGGCGGTGGCGCCGGTGCTCGCCCCGGACGGTGCGGCCACGCCGCTTCGCGTGGGGGTCCTCCACTCGCTGACGGGCACGATGGCCTCGAGCGAGGCCTCGCTGGTCGACGCGGCGCTGCTCGCGATCGCCCGCGTCAACGCGAAGGGCGGCCTGCTCGGTCGCCCGCTCGAGGCGCTCGTGCGCGACGGCCGCTCGCGCGCCGACACGTTCGTGGAGGAGTCGCGGCGACTGCTCGAGGAAGACCAGGTGCCCGTCGTGTTCGGCTGCTGGACGTCGACCTCGCGGCGCGCCGTGCGCCCCGTGTACGAGCAGGCCAAGCGGCTCCTCGTCTACTCGGTGCAGTACGAGGGCATCGAGAGCTCGCCGTCGATCCTCTACCTCGGCGCCGCGCCCAACCAGCAGCTCATCCCGGCGGTTCGCTGGGCGTTCGCGTTCCTCGAGCGAAAGAGCTTCTTCCTCGTCGGGTCCGACTACGTCTTCCCGCGCGTGGCGACCGAGATCCTGAAAGATCAGCTCCACGCCCTCGGCGCCAAGATCGCGGGCGAGGCGTTTTTGCCGCTCGGCTCGCAGAACGTCGCCGCGGTGGTCCAGAAGATCAAGACGAGCGGCGCGACGATGATCCTCAACACGATCAACGGCGACACGAACGTGGCCTTCATCCGCGAGCTCCGCGCGGCAGGCATCCGCTCCGATGCGATGCCGCTCCTCAGCTTCTCCCTCGACCAGACGGGTTACCGGGACCTCGACCCGTCGCTCGTCGCCGGCGATTACATGGCGTGGAACTACTTCGAGGCCTTCGATTCGGCTCCCAACCGGGAGTTCGTCGCGGCGATGCGCGAGCGCTTCGGTCCTCGTCCCGTGACCGACCCGATGGCCACGACCTACTCGGCGGTGCTCCTCTGGGCGGAGGCCGTGCGCCAGGCGGGCGCCCTCGATCTCGCGCGCGTGCGGAGCGTGCTCGGCAACGTCGTCGTCAGCACGCCTCTCGGGGAGCTGCGCGTTAACCCGGCCAACGGGCACGCCGTGAAGACGATCGCGATCGGGCAGATCGCTCCGGACGGCAAGGTGCAGGTCGTCTGGAGCGCGCCGAAGCCCGTGGAGGCGACCCCCTACCCCGACACGCGCCCCCGCGAGGACTGGGAGAAGCTGCTCGCGCAGCTCCAGCACGACTGGGGCGGCAAGTGGGAAGCCCCGTCCCCCTGACGGGCTGCGTTCAGGGCACCGCTCGCCGGCGGCGCAGCGCGAAGGCGCAGGCGCCCACGAGCCCGATGGCGGGCAACCCAAGCGGCCAGGACCCGCCGTCTCCCGCCTGATCGCAGCCGCCTCCGTGGCTGGACTGCTGCAGGCCCGTGGAGCTGTCCATGGAGGCATCCGCCACGGCCGTCCCGGCGTCGCCACCTGCGTCGGCGGGGCCCCCGTCGGGCGCCCCCGCCTCGGCGATCCCCGCGTCCAGGTCCAGGCCGGCGAGGAGCGGGCGCATGCCGAAGTACACGAGGTAGGCGGTGATCCACGTCTCGTCCTCGTCGTCGTTCTCGAGCTGCTGGCTGCCCGGAATGCCGCCGTTGCCCTGGACGTCCTGCGCCACGAGCTTCGAGAAGATGCCGAGCGCGATCTGGTTGTGGGGGCCCGTGCCGTCCTCGCCGAGAATCGCCGCGGTGTCGAACTGCGCGAGCATGTTCCAGGCGGAGTGCGCGTTGCGCCAGTCGGTCCAGTCCTCGGGGCTGACGGGCTGCGATTCGTCGATCCATCCGCCGACGAGCGGCGCGTTCTTCTGGACCCACGCGTCGAGCTCACCCGGGTTCGCCTTCATGTACGAGCCGAGGACGCCGTCGTAGGCGGCGGCGCCCGTCACCGCCCACGTCTGGAAGGAGATCTCGCTCGGCGTGGCGTCGATCCACGCCTTCACGACCGCGCCGATCGCGGCGGCCTTCTGCTGGGCCATCGTGTCGCCTTCGGCCTGACCCCAGATCCACAGCCCGGAGGCCGCGAACGCGGCCGGCGCCATGTTGATGAGGCCACCCTTCTGGGCCACCGTGATCGCGTAGTCCTCGATGTGCTCCGCGCACATCTCTCCGTAGGCGTGGTGCGAGGTGTCCCCCGCCGCCTCGAGCTCCACGACGGCGCGCACGCCCCAGGCGCAGTTGTAGACGCTGTAGTAGTCGGGGCCCGTGTCGCCGGTCCCCTCCCACTTGAGCCAGCCCGGGAACACGGAGAGGAACTCGAACGCGTTGGCGACCTGCGGCGCGTACGACGTGGCGCCGTTGAGCTGCCGGTCCCACGACCAGATCCAGATCGCCTCCTGCGTGTTGTCGCTCTGGATGATGGCGTTGCCCGGCCCCGACTGGACCTCGATCTCGCCGCCGAACTCGCACGGAGCGGCGGCGTCGGAGTCGGCGTCCGCGCCCGTGTCCGCGCCCACGCCGGCGTCGGCGCACGAGCCCGTGTACTGCATCGACTTCTCGAACGCCGAGACGAGCGAGAGCCGGTGCAGGATGTCCGCGGGGACGATGCCGGGCGTCGTCCAGTCCTCGATCACGGCCGGCGTGCCGGGCCGCTCGAAGAGGAGGTGAGGCGGCACGTAGGGCGTGGCTCGCGCGACCCCGGATGCAGCCAGGAGGACGAGCGTTCCCGCGACCGTGAGCAGTCTTCGCATGACGCCGAGCGTACCAGGCGTTGCGCGCGCCGCGTCAGTCCCTCTGGCTCACCAGGTCACGGTGATCCCGCCCCGGGGGCCCGTGCGATCGCCCGACAGGTAGGGGGTGATCCTCGAGGCCGTCGCGCTCACGTGCGCCGAGGGGCGCGTCAGCCAGAGGATCCCCGCCGCGACCGCGCCGGCGCCCGCCACGATGAGACCGACGGACTCGATGTTCGCGAACGACCTGGCCGAGTTGCCGGCGCTCGCGGCGCTTGCCGTGTCGCACCCGCCGCTCCCATCGCAATGCGACGACGCGTCGCCCTTCTTCGAGAGCGCGAGGGCCCCGGTCACGCCCGCCACGGCGAGCCCCGCCCCACCGACCCCCACCGAAACCCACACCCAGGTGCGGCGCGACGATGCGTGCGTCTCGACCGGCGGCTGCGGCTCGCTCGCGGGCGGCGTGGCCGGGACGGGGGTAGCCTCGGGCGTGGGCGTCGCGGCCTCCGCCAGCTCGGGGGCCTCGACCTGAAGGTGCTCGGCGTCGTGGAGGGTCACGCGCTTCTCGGCCGACCGCCCATCCGGGAGCTCCACGCGGACGACGTGCTCGCCGGGATCGATCGGCAGCGCCGCGCCGAGCATCGGCCCGCCGAGGACGATGCCGTCGCGCCGGATGACGGCAGACGGCGACATCCCGGGGCTCGCGGTGACGGCCAGCGAGGGCACGAGCTTGTTCAGTGCTTCGCGCTGGCGAGCGGCCACGTGCTTTCGCTCCCCCTGCCGCGCCTTCTGGTCCTGGGCCATGCGGTCGTAGAGCGCCAGGTACTGCTCGTAGTCGGCGAGCGCCGTGGCCGTCTTTCCCCACCGCGCGTTGCACGCGGCGGCGGTGAAGAGCGTGCCGGGGCGAGGGTCGAGGCGGTAGCTCTCGTCGAGCGCGGGGCAGCCCGTCGCGAAGCGGCGCGCGTTCATCTCGGAGAGCCCGTAGTCGAACTGCTGCTGCGCGGGATCGTCGGCCCGGGCAACGCCGGCGCCCGCCGCGAGGAGGAAGATGGCCCCGATGGCACAAGGCGCGCGCCTCATGCGACCAGCCTATCCCTGCCGCTCCGGAATGCCATCTTGCCGGACCCGCGCGGGTCGATCCGCTACACTGGAGAGACGATGGCCCTGCCCGAGCAAGTCGGCCGCTACACGATCTTCGATCGGATCGCGTCCGGCGGCATGGCGAGCGTGCACGTGGGGCGCCTGCTCGCGCAGGGTGGCTTCTCCCGCACGGTCGCCATCAAGCGGCTGCACCCGCAGTTCGCGGAGGACCCGGAGTTCGTCGTGGCCTTCCTCGACGAGGCCCGGCTCGCGGCGCGCATACGGCACCCGAACGTGGTCCCCACCCTCGACGTCGTCGCGAACGACGGAGAGCTGTTCCTCGTGATGGAGTACGTCGAGGGCGAGCCTCTCTCGGCGCTCGTGCGGGCAGCCCTGGGCGGCGGCGTCCGCCTCATGCCGCTGGAGATCGCGTCGAGCATCCTCACGGAGACGCTCCACGGCTTGCACGCCGCGCACGAAGCGACGAGCGATCACGGCGAGCCGCTCGGCATCGTCCACCGCGACCTCAGCCCGCAGAACATCCTCGTCGGGGTCGACGGCGCGGCGCGCGTGCTCGACTTCGGGATCGCGAAGGCCATCTCCCAGTCGCACTCCACGCGCGACGGCATCCTCAAGGGCAAGATCGCGTACATGTCGCCCGAGCAGATCATCGGCCAGCCGCTGACCCGGCGATCCGATCTCTTCTCGGCGGCCGTCGTCCTCTGGGAGGTGCTGACGGGCGCGCGCCTCTTCAAGGCCGAGAGCGACGCGGCGTCGCTGCACATGATCCGCGAGATGCCCATCACGCGTCCGAGCCTCCTCGTCCCCGGCCTGCCGCCCGCCCTCGACGCGGTCGTCCTGAAGGGGCTCGAGCGCGACCCCGCGCTGCGCTTCGCGACCGCCGAGGAGATGGCGGAGGCGCTGGAGCAAGCGGCGACGCCGGCGACCGCGCGGCGCGTCGGCACGTGGGTCCGGACGCTCTCGGGTGAGCGGCTCCAGCGGCGGGCGCAGCGCGTCGTCGAGATCGAGAGCAGCAGCACGGAGCGGCCGGTGCTCCCGTCGCCATCGAGCGCGCGCGCCGTCTCCGATCCGCCGCGGATCGAGGCGGAGGAGGCGCGCTCGCTCTCGCAGCAGTCGAGCATCTCCGTCGAGACGCCCAAGTCGCGATCCGTCGTGCCGCCGCCCCGCAAGGGATTGCTCGTCGCGGCGCTGGGCCTCCTGGCCGTCGGCGCCATCGGGGTGGCCGCGCTGCGATCCCCGGGCGCGGGTCACAGCTCGAGCGCGGCGCCGGCGTTGGACGAGCACCAGGCGGCGGCGGCACCGCAGGCGGATCCGCCGATGGCCGTTGCCGTCCCGTCGGACGTCCCGGCCGCGCCGCCGACGCCTCCCGCCGCACGCGCGCCGCAACCGCCCGCCACCGCGACGAGCGATCCGAAGCCTCCGGCCACGGCCACGAAGCCGCTTCCCACAGCGTCGGTGCCGCGCCCGGAGCGGGCGAAGACGCCCCGTCCCGCGGCCTCGAACTCGGGCCCGTCGCTGTTCTCGAGGGACTGAGGAGGCGCTCAGGGGCCTTGTGGCTGGGCGACTCCGTTGGCGCCGGAGGGCATGCCACCCGGTCCCGGGGTCCCGACCGTGACCGTTACGGTTGGCAGGCCGGTGATCCTGCCTGCTCCTCCTACGTACACGGCGAAGGACGAGCCTCCAGCGCCTCCGCCACCCTGCCCGCCGGCGCCCCCGGGGGTGCTCGCGCCGACCGACCCACCCGCGCCGTGGGCCGCCCCCGCCGTCTCGCAGCCGGGTCCGACGTGCAAGCAGCTGGTCCCGCAAACCTGGCCTGGGCTGCCCGTGTTCGCCCCCTCGGCGGCTCCGCCGGTGCCGCCAACCCCTCCGTTTCCGCCGGCGCCCCCGTTCCCGGCGCTCAAGGAGCCGCCGCTCACCGAGACCATGGCGTCCCACGCGAAGAGCGCGATCGAGCTACCGCCGCCAGCTCCGCCGAGGCCACCCTGCCCACCGACTCCCGCGCAGCTTGGCGTGGCCGGCGTCCCACACGAGGAGCCCGGCGTGGCCTCGCAGAGGCTACAGCTCGGCCCGCACACGCAGCTCGTGATGCACGGGCTACACGTCGGGCCCGCGACGAGCATGCCGTCGACGCCGTTCCCGCCGGGGCTGCCCACCGCGCCGGCGCCGGGTGTGTAGCCGGTAGCCGCGTACGTGCCGCCATCGCTCGGCATGCCCGCCATGCCCGACGGTCCGCCGTCCGCTCCCGCGTCCTCGGATCCTTCGGCGCCGCAGGAGTTTCCACCGGCGTCCCCCGCGGCCCCGGCGACGCCGTTGCCCGCGTTCGCCATCACCACGTCGACGTTGAGGAGCGCCACCTGCGTCATGCCGCCTGTGGCCGCGATGCCGTAGAGCGACTGCCCTGGCATCACGGCGCTCTGATCCACGCTCTTGACGGTGAGCGTGGAGATCGTCGCGAGCCCGATGAGGTTGTTCGCAACGATGGTCGCCTGCGTGCTCGAGGCGGGCGCCTGGATGGTCACGACGCTGGAGCGGTTGCCGGAGCAAACGGGTGTCCACGTCGGGCCGAGCGCGTTCCAGCCGCCCATCAAGGTCACCCCGGGGAACAGCTGCACGCTCTCGGTGTAGAGGCCGTTGGCGATGTAGACGGTGGGCATCCCGTTCACGCGCGCGGCCTGGATGGCGGCCTGCACCGTCAGGCACGGCGTGCCGATCGCGCAGGTGCTGTTGTCCATGCCGTAGGTCGTCACGAAGACGCCCTGGCTGGAGTCGACCGTCTGGAGCGCGCAGGGCGGCCCGGAGTCGACGGGAGGGGGCGGGCTCGAGGAGTCGAGCCCGGCGTCGGCGCCCACATCGTCGACCTGGCCGTCCGCAGGGGGGGCCGAGGTCTCGCCAGGCTGCGTCGCGTCCTTCGACCCATCAGGCGACGTCCCGACGTCGCCCGCCTGAGCGCCGTCCACGCCCGCCGCATCGCCGCGGACGAAGTAGTCGTGGTCGACGTCGAGCACCGAGGCGCAGGACCAGGCAGCCCCGGCCAGGAGCGCAGCGACACCGAGAGCGCGTGCGAGCCGACCCATCCTCTCGGAGACTAACACCCGCAGCCACGAGCGGATCTACCCGCGTTCATGGGCACCCCGTCAGAACACGAACGTGGTGACCGAGTAAGGAGGCGCCGTCACCGGGAGCGTCTTGCTCGCCGTGACCGCCACGGGCAGGAGCGAGGCAAAGGACTCCGTGAGCGAGCCGTCCGCGGTCGACGTGCCGTTCGCTTGCCACGACGAGGTCCGGTACACCGACGCCGTCGCCGGGAGCCCGGAGAACGACGAGAGATCGACCGCCATGCTCACCGGCGACCCTGCGGCGTTGTCGACGACGATGACGAGCTTGTTCGTCGCAGGGTCGATCGCGGCCACCGTGTGGGTCTCCTCGGCGCCGTTCGTCGTGACGTCCAGGAACGCGAAGCCCGGCCGGATGAAGCGCATGTACTGGAGGAACATGTAGTACTGCGCGAGCTTGGTGACGTTGCCGTTGTCGATCGACAGGACGTCCCAGTCGGGCTGCCAGAAAACCCACGTCGTCGGCTGAAGCTCCGCCATGTCGCGACGGAGCGAGTCGGCGATGGTCAGAGCCTGCGTGATCGGGTTGCCCGAGCCGGTGCCCACCTCGCTCATCGAGATGCGGAGGTTGTTCGAGGTCGCCAGCGTACGGACAGCCGCGCGGTTGGTGCTCTCGTAGCTGTACCCGTGCGTGTTGACCTGCGCGATGCCGGTGAGGTCGGTCACGCCAGCGTCGTTCTTGTAGGTGTAGAACGCGTTGCCGATCGACCCGTAGTTGTTCGAGTCGTTGACCGCCAGCTGCGTCGTCAGCTGGAGCGGCGCGAGCGCGGCCACGACGTCGGTGATGACGCCGAGCTGGTTCGACTTCCCGGACGCGACGGTGAAGGCGCAGCCCTCCTGCGAGCCGGTCGTCGGCCCGCCCTTCCACCACGACCCATCGGGCTCGTTGAAGGGCTCGAGCGTCCGGAAGTCGGTCGCCCACGCCGAGTGGAAGTGCTCCACGACGGTCGTGAGGTACGACGCGAAGGCCGTGAAGTTGGTCGGCGAGAGGTTGTCCCCGCCGTCGACCGCCCCCGACGCGCAGTCGCTGTTCGTCATCCAGTACGGCGGCGAGTTCGAGAACGCCTCGACGATGGGCGTCCCGCCGCTCTGGGTGATGATGCCCATCGCGTTCGAGAGCATCGTCCGCTGCGACGAATCCTTCGTCCAGTCGTAGTTGGCCGCGTTCGCGGCCCACGTCGCCGCCGAGGTGCCGGACGGGGGAGCCTCGAGGTAGCCCTCCATCTGCGCCTGCGGGGTCATGTGCGTGTGCTGCGGGTTCTCGCCGCCGCCGATGTTGTAGCGCGCGACGGTTAGGCCGAGCCCCGTGGTCGGGCTGTACAGCAGCTCCAGGTACGCCTGCTGCGCCGCCGCGGTCGTCAGGGCTGCGCTGTTACGCGAGCCGCCGTAGATGGTGTTGGCCTCCCACGCGAGCGACATCCCCCACCCTTCGAAGGTGGGGTGCGGGTGCGCAGCGTCGATGCTGACGAGCTCCACGGTCCCTCCGCCGTCCTGGGCAGGCCCCGGGCAGCTGCACGCCCAGACGCCGTTCACGCACGCGGGCGACCCGCACTCGCACGTTCCGCCGTCGGGAGGCGCCCCGTCGCATCCCGCGTCGTCGGCTGCGGCGTCGCTCGCGTCCGGCCCCGCGTCGGGCTCGATCGCCGCGTCGTCGCTGGTCGTGTCCTCGGTGGTCGAGTCGTCGTTCGCCGTGACGTCGACCGTCGCTGCATCGGCTGCCGCGTCGCCAACATCGTCGAGCTCCGGGGCGTCGGGGCCGGCCTCCGGGGCAGCCGCGCCGGAGCCCACGCTGGCGCGTGCCCTCGCGCCAGGACTGCTCGGGCTGCAGGCGACGAGGGCGAGGAGCGCTGCGACCGAGACCGCCGGAGCCTTGAGCATGCCTGCCCTTGAGCAAGGGCCGTTCCCGCGCGAAGTGGCGGGATATCGCGTATCTGGTCCCTCCGTTGCGCCGGGGGTTGCGCCTCCGTTGCGCGAGGATCTGCGCAACGTCCCCGGCTCGGGCGCTGGTCGGTGCGAGCCACGAAGGCCTCGGCGACGTCCAACGCGAGCCCAAGCGGCGAGCGCGAGCGACACTCTCGGCGAAACCCAGAGAACGAGTACCTCGGCCTCCGGCAGGGCGCTACGATGGCGGGTGATCGAGCTCACCGACGTCTCCAAGCGCTTCGGCGAGAGCGCCGCGATCTCGGGCCCGACGATGCGGGTGAACGAGGGGGCCTCTCTCGCGCTCGTGGGATCGAGCGGCTCGGGGAAGTCGACCGTCCTCCGCCTGATCACGGGCCTCGAGTGGCCCGACCGGGGCACCATCGCCGTCTCCGGCGAGCCGGTTACACGGGCGACGATCGCCAGCGTTCGCGCGCGACTCGGCTACATGATCCAGGACGGGGGCCTCTTCCCGCACCTGACCTGCCGGCGCAACGTGACGCTCGTCTCCGAGCTGCACGGGATGGACCCGGGGCAGGTGGCGAGCCGCCTCGCGGAGCTGGCCGATCTCGTCCGCCTCGCGCCTTCGCTGGTGGAGCGCTTTCCTCGCGAGGTGAGCGGAGGGCAGCGCCAGCGTGTCGCGCTCATGCGCGCCCTATTCCGCGACCCCGCGGTGCTGCTGCTCGACGAGCCGTTCGGCGCGCTCGATCCCATCGTCCGGCGGCAGGTGGGCGATGAGCTCTTCGCGCTCATGCGGCGCCTCGCGAAGACTGTCCTTCTCGTCACCCACGACCTGGCGGAAGCGGCCGCGCTCACGGAGCGGATCGCCGTGCTGCGCTCCGGCACCCTGCTGCAGAGCGGAACTTTGCCCGAGCTCCGTGCTTCGCCGGCGGACCCGTTCGTCGAGCAGCTCGTCGCGGCGCGCAGAAGCCTGGCGCCTCGGGCTGTGGTCGCCCGAACGTGACCTTCCGGCCCGGACAGCTCGTCCTGGCGGCGCTCGTCCTCGTCGCCTGGACTCCGCCGGCCGTGGCGTCGGCGCCCGAGCTCGTCATCGGCTCCAAGCGCTTCACCGAGTCCTTTCTGATGGCCGAGCTCGCGGCCCGCGCCGCCGAGTCCGCGGGGACCTCGGTGCGGCAGGCGAAGGGGCTCGGGGGCACGGCGATCGTCTTCGCGTCCCTCGAGTCGGGCTCGATCGACCTCTACCCCGACTACGTCGGCACGCTCGCCGAGGCGGTGCTCCATCTCCCCGGTCACCCGGATCGCGCCAGCGTGGCGCAGGCCCTCCAGGGTCGTGGCCTCTGCCTGACGGACGGCCTGGGCTTCGAGAACACGTACGCGCTGGCCGTCGCCGAGGGGCGCGCGAAGACCGCGGGCGTGCGGTCGATCAGCGATCTCGCCGCCCACCCCGAGCTGGTCATCGGAGTGTCCAACGAGATGGCGGGGCGTCCCGATGGCTGGCCTGGGCTCGCAGCGGAGTACCGGATCACCGCGCAGCCGCGCGCGATGGACCACGGGCTGGCGTACGAGGCGATACGCAGCGGAGCGGTCGACGTGGTCGAGGTCTACTCGACCGACGCGAAGGTCGAGCGCTTCGGTCTGCGGGTGCTCCACGACGACAGGCACTTCTTTCCGTCGTACGACGCGGTGTTCGTCTACAGGTGCGAGGCGCGCGCGCGGTTCCCCCGCGCGTTCGAGAGGATCCTGGCGCTGGCGGGCACGGTGGACGCCGCCGCGGTCATGCGCTGGAACGCGCGGGTCGAGATCGACGGGCTGACGCCGCAGGCAGCGCTCGACGGCGACCGCGAGGGCGCCACGAGCCTCGGGCGGGCGAGCTTGCTGGCCAAGCTCCTCGTGGTCATTCGCACCCAGGGTCCGACCCACCTGGGCCTCGTCCTCGTGAGCCTCGTGGCATCCGCGCTCGCCGGCGTCCCCCTTGGCGTGCTGGCGCGTCGGTCGCGCAGGCTCCGCGGGCCCATCCTCGGCGCCGCGGGGGCGCTGCAGACGGTCCCGTCGCTCGCGCTGCTCTGTTTTCTCATCCCGCTCCTGGGATCGGCACCCTCCCCACGCTGGTGGCCCTGTTCGTTTACGGGCTGCTCCCCATCGTCACCAACGCGCACCAGGGCCTCGTCGACATCCCGCCGGCGCTCCGCGAGTCGGCCATCGTGCTCGGGCTGACCGAGCGCGAACGGCTCACCTTCGTCGAGCTCCCGCTCGCCGCGCGCTCGATCCTCGCGGGCATGCGGACGAGCGCCGTGGTGGCCGTGGGGACGGCGACGGTCGCGGCGTTCGCCGGGGCGGGCGGTTTCGGGCAGCCCATCAGCACCGGCTTGAACCTCAACGACACGACGACCATCCTGTCGGGCGCCATCCCGGCCGCGCTCCTCGCCCTCGCCGTGGGCGCCGTGTTCTCCGCGATCGACCGCCGCCTCGCGCGGAAGCTCGGGGTGGAGCGCGGCTAGATCGAGAGCGCCGAGGATCCTTCTCCCTCTGGCCGCACGATTCGCCTAGCGAATCGCACAATTCGACCAGCGGGCCCCGGGCGCCGCAGCTACGACGTGGGCAACTCATGAACCTCACGACGAACCGCTGTCTCCTTGCCTTCGCGCTGACCCTCGTGTCCCTCGGCCCGCTTGGCTGCTCGAGCAGCAGCACCAGCGCCGCGCCGGGCGACGGCGGCCCCGGAGACGCCGCCCTCGATCAGGCGGCGAACACGGACGCCGACGCGGGGAGCTCGGTGCTCAGCATCGCCCCTCTCTCGACGGTCCCGGGCAGCGCGCACGAGCACGAGCCCTTCATCGCCGTGTCGCCCGCAGGGCGCGTCGCGGTGTCCTTCACGTCGTTCCTCACGACCGCCGGCGAGATCTCGGTCGGCTACCGCATCTCGAACGATCGCGGGGAGACGTGGGGCCGCTCCACGCTCGTCGCCCTCCCGACCGGGCACAACGAACAGGCCAACGCGTCCGTTGCCGCCGGGGACGACGACACGCTCTACATGTCCTGGGGAGCCGAGGAGCACACGAACCTCGGCCGCAGCGGCCAGGGCGTCTACGTGGCCAGCTCGCCCCCGGGCACGACGAGCTTCGGCACGCCGGTGCTCGTGACCGATCCGACGGTCCCGGTGGCCGTCTACGACCAGCCGCGCGTCTCGGTCACGCACGCGGGCGTCATCAACCTCTCGTACAACGAGACCTCCGCCGACGGGCTCACGAGCTGGATCCAGAACGCGCGGAGCACGGACGGCAAGACGTGGACGCGGAGCTACGCCGCCGGCCCCGGCGCCTACGGCTCCTTCCGCAACGACGCCCGGTTCTGCAGACCGGCGGGCGAGGGTCGAATCTTCATGACCTACCTCGACACGGACGTCGCCTACTACGCGAACGACGTCGCCGTCGCGCTCCGCTCGAGCGACGACGACGGCGCCACGTGGTCGACCCCCATCGATGTCACGAGCGAGACCGACGAGCTCATCGTCGATGCGTCCGCGAACCTCGGCTGCGTCACGAACGGGAGCGACGTGTGGATCTACTACGGCCTGACGCCGGAGGAGAACCTCGTGGGGACGGTCGGAGGGGGCTCGGCTCCCTCGTCGGACTTCGAGCCCACGATGACGAGGATCCGCATCGCGCACTCGAGCGACAGGGGCGGCACCATCGACTCCCGCACCGACGTGCTCGACACGAGCGTCGGCACGCGGGCGATGTACCCGGTGCTCGTCGGCGAGGGCGACGGGACGCTCGATCTCTCGTATTACACGGGCCGGTTCGACGACGACCCGAACGGCGCCCTTCGCCGCACGCGCTCGACCGACGGCAAGACGTTCGCGCCCACCGCCCGCGTGTACGCGCCCATCACGCTCGAGACCAACCGGCTGGTCCCCCAGTGGATCGGCGATTACCTCGGCGGCGCGTTTCAGGGTGGCGACCTCTTCCTCGTCTTCACGGACAACGCGTCGGCGACGCCCCACGTCGCGTTCACCCGGATGCCGCCCGCCTTGCCCGGCGGGGACAGCATGGGGGAGCCGGACGCATCCGCCCCGCTATCCGACGCGGGCGACCCAGGCGCTTGCTACACCGCCGCGGCGTTCAAGCCCGTCACGTGGGCGCCGCCGACGGCGTTCGGCCAGGGGGCCTGCAGCGCCGCCCAGGTGGCTGCCTACCTCGCGTGCTACGGGGCGGGTGACTGCACCGCCTTTCATGGAGACGCGAGCAACGCCGCGTGCCTCGGCTGCCTCGAGACCGACGAGAGCGCGCCCGCCCACGGTCCGTTCGTGACGACGGCGTCCGACGCAGGCGTCACCGTCGTCGAGGTGAACCTGGGCGGCTGCCAGGCACACTTCGACGGGAAGACAGGCGGGGGATCCTGTGGGCAGCAGGCGAACAACGCCAACGACTGCGTGAACTTCGAATGCGGCGGATGCTCGGACTTCCTGAGCCCGTCCGCCGATGGCCCGACCTACGAGTGCTACTACCTCTCGACCGAAACGGGCGTGTGCGCGAGCTACCTCGAGACGCGGCCGTGCGGGTACGAGACGCTCGACGGGGGCGCGGCGGCGGCGTGCACCGACCTGAGCTCGTTCGTGCCCTCGTGGTGCGGCGACTGACGCGAAGGCGAGCGCGCGAACTCGCTCGGGCGGCAGCCGACCTCCCGGCGGAACATGCGCCCGAACCGCCCGAGGTCCTGGAAGCCGACGGTGAGCGCCGCCTCCGTCACGTCGCGCCGGCCGCCGCGCAAGAGCTCGGCGGCGCGCGCGATGCGGACGCGGAGAAGGTGCTGGTAGGGGGCGTCCCCGACCTGCTCGCGGAAGAGGCGGCTGAAGTGGAAGCGGCTCATCCCGGCGGACCTCGCCAGGTCGTCGACCGTGAGCGGCTCCGCGTACGACGTGTGGATGCGGTCGAGGGCGAGGGTCACCCGCGGGTCGCGGGCGCCGGTCGGGCTCGAGGGCGCAGAGGAAGCGGGCGCGCGCCGGAGAAGCTCGACGACGAGCGCCTCCCCGATGGCGTCCGCGGCGAGGAGACTGCCGGGCCCCGCGTCGCGGGCCTCGGCGCGGAGGACGCGACCGAGGGGTACGAGGTTCCCCGAGGACGCGGCGATGCCCGCCGAGAGCCGCAAGGACGCCGTGGGTGGTCCCATGGCGTCGGCGATGGCGTCGATCATGTCGTGCGTGATGCAGAGCGCCGTCGCCTCGACGGGCCCGTCGAACAGCGTCTGGTGCTCGACGCCCGCGGGCACGACCATGACCTCACCGGCGCGCACCCGGACCTCGCGGCGCCCGTCGACGCGGTAGAGGACCTCGCCCTGCTCGACCCAGGCCAGCTCCACCCATGGGTGCGCAGAGACACCGGGCCGGAGCGGCGCCTGCCCATCGTGCATCCACTCGCGCACCGAGAGGCTCGCGTGCACCTGCGTCTGACGGCGCAGGAGCGAGAAAGGCGAGCGCGCGGGTCGAGTCATCGGTGCACGCGCATGGAGCTATCTTACCAAACAACGGGCCGTGCGCAGGCTCCGCGGCCTGCGATTCCAGGGCTGGAGGGATGGTTTACCCGCTAACGCGGAGCGCTCCGCGCGGTGGCCGCCGTCTTGAATTCGTCGCTCAGCGCCTTCGCCATGCACCCCTTCTTCTGCTTGGTCGCGAGCGCGTCGATCCGCGCCGCGAGGGCGTGCAGCTCCGCGTTGAGCTGCTGGACCCGCGCGTCGACGCCAGCCTCCTTCATCGCGGACATGCCCATCTCGCTCACGGCGTTCTCTTCCTGGACGCTCAGCTCGCGGCCCTGATCGGCGGCGCGGGCGCGGGCGGTCTCTCGCATGTCGTCGAGGGCGATCCCTCCCTTGGCCTGGAGCGTGCGGAGCTCCTGGCGCACCTTCAGCATCTGCTGGGCGGTCTGCCCGGCGGCGGGATCCAGGGTCACGGCGCACACCCACTCTTCGCTGTGGGGCTTCGAGTGAAAGCCGCCCTTCGGCAGGTGCGCGATCGCCGCCTTGAGGTGTGCAGCGCTCGGCGACGAGCTCGACACGACCGACCAGGGAGCCGGCTCGGCGGCGCGCGCGGTCGGCCCCCGCCTGCCGCGGTTTGCCGTCTGGTCGATCGTCTTCGCCTTGGGGAACGTGACGTCGAAGTGGGCCGCTGGCTCCTCGGATCCGCTCCAGAAAAGAAAGAGCTCCCATGCGCCGTCGAGCGTGACCCCGCGGCGAAGGAGGGGCGATCGAACCTCGACGGGCATGAAGTCTTCGAGTGTCCCGACGATCTCGGGGTCGGCGACCGTAGTGCTGTGCACGCCCGCGGTCTGCACCGAGACGAACTCGGCATCCTTGAGCCACATCCAGGACACTTCGCGGTCCGGTTGGCGCTTGTCCACGGGCAGCCACACCTGCTTCTGCGTGAAGACGGTCTCGAACGTCCCCGTATGCTGGGAGACGTCGGCGACCAAGGAGGTCTTGCCGCCGACGGTGGGAACCTTGACCAGTCGGACCTCCACGCGCGCGAGCAGGTCCGCGCCATTCTTCAGCTCGACCGTGTACGTCCCTTCGGACAGGCCTTCGAGCGACCAGCCCCGCTCACGGCTCTCGCCGAGCATGCACGACTGCAGCGTGCAGGAGACAGCACGCTCGTGCCCGCTGCCGCCCGGGCCCGTGAGCCGGCCGTGAATGCTCTGCGGCGTGATGATGTTCTTGTGCCCGGCCCAGATCACGTCGCCCACGAGCTGGTTGGTCCCGTCGCCGCGCAGACGCGAGAAGACGGTGCCGGAGTCGCTTCCCGCGGGCATCAGTCCCGGGATGCACCCCGGTAGGAAGGGCGCGATGAGAAGCAGGGCGAGCGTGGCGAGGCGGGGCATGCGAGGACTCGAGTGGGTGCCCAGGATGACGCGGGCCGCGTCAGTCGTCCCCGCAGCCGCAGTCGGCGATCGAGGCGTCGACCCGCGTGGCAGTCTCCATCCGCGTCAGGTCGCACGTGACCATCGAGGCCCCCGTGCCAGTGATGCTGGTCCCCGCTTCGACCACTTGAAGGGTTCCGTTTGGACCGACAGTCCAGGTGTACTTGGTGATGTTCTGATTGTAGGGGACGTTGCACTGCGTGAACGTGCAGTTTTGCATCATGGCGAGGACCGCCGTCGCGGGGGTCGACGCCGATAGCACCAGCGGGAAGGTGCACGCGCAGCCGGTGGAGATCAGACCGCGGCTGGTTTCGCCCTCCGTGAGCGTGACCTGCCGGAGGGTCTGCGTCGTGCTGGAGGCTGAACCATCGCTGCAGTGGGAGATGGTCGCGGTCCCCGCGAGATCCCATGTTCCGATGAACGCAGCAGCGGCAGCCGCCGCGACGACCGGTGGAGGTGGCGCGGGCAGAGGAGCAGGAAGCGGCGCAGCGCTCGAGACCGTGACGGGCGCCGCGATCTCGGAGACGCCGCCACCGGCGGCTGCAGCTCCTTCGTGATGCACGACGGCGAAGCCGATCCCACAACAGAGGAGCAGCACGCCCGCTCCGATCGCCACGACCGGGAAGCCCCGTCGCTGGCCTGGCGGCCGGACGGATGCCACGGTGTTCGCGACGGGATCCACCGTGGCACCGACCGAGCCGGGCCTCATCGCGCCGGTGGTGGGTATCGCGCCCGCGGTGGGCCCGCCCGGAGACATCGGCGGTCGCGGCTCCGTTGCCGCCGTCTCACCTGCGGAGAGACCCGCCGTCCCGATGATGCCGGAGATGCGCTCGACCGACGAAGCCGCCCTCGCGGGCGCAAACGGCAGGAGCGCCACCGCCAGCTCGGCCACGTTGCGGTACCGCTGGCGGCGGTCCTTCTCGAGGCACTTGAGGATGATCGCCTCGAGGCCGCCCGGGGCGTCCGGCCGCAAGGTGCGGACCGCCGGCGCGGGCTGGTTCGTCACCAGGATCGCCAGCTCGGTGATGGTGTCCGCCAGGAACGCCGGACGGCCTGTCAGGAGCTCGAAGAGGATCACGCCGAGGGCCCAGATGTCCGCCTGGGCGTCCACGTCCTTGGCCGAGATCATCTGCTCGGGCGACATGTACAAGGGTGACCCCATCATCGACGATGTCCGCGTCACCGACCCTGCCAGCGTGTCGGTCATCTTGGAGATGCCGAAGTCGAGGACCTTGATCGAGAGCTGCCCGTCCGAGCGGCGGGTGCAGAAGAGGTTCGCGGGCTTCAGGTCCCGGTGAACGATGCCGAGCGCGTGCGCATCCGCCACGGCGACGCAGGCTTGCAGCACGAAATCCAGCGCCTGCTCGACGGGCAAGGGGCCTCGCTCCTTCAGCCACGCGCTGAGGTCATCGCCCTCGAGGTACTCCATGACCATGTAAGGAGCGCCGCTGGGGAGCTCACCAACGTCGCGGACGCTAGCCACGTGCTCGCTCTTGATCTTCACGGCCGCGCGGGCCTCGCGCGCGAAGCGGGAGACCGCCTCGGGGTTGCCGAGGGCCGACGGCAAGAGAAACTTCAGCGCGACCCTCTCGTCGAGCTGGATGTGATGGGCGACGACCACCACGCCCATTCCGCCTACTCCGAGTATCCGCTCGACCTGGTACTTGCCCGCCAAGACGTCGCCCGGCTTGACGCCTATGTCGAGCTCCTCGGCCTGTCCGGACATGGAATCGCGCCATCATTCACGACGGCTTTCCAGGGGTCAAGGACGGGCAATTTCGGTCAGGCCGTTCTCGAAGTGCGTCGCGCTCTCCGTCCAGGACCGGTTGCGCAGCGGACGAGTCGCCGCCAGGAAGGCCCGTTGCGCCGCGCGGATCGGCGCCGCATCTTCTGCCCGAAGTGAGCACGAAGCCGCCCGCGCACGTGGAGCCTCGAGCGTCGCGCTGGACGGTCTCCGTCACCGTGGCGATCCTCTGCGCGCTGCTCGGCTCCTTGCAGGACCGCTACCGTGTCCTTCCAGTCTGGGCGCGCGCCTCCGCGCTCGCGCTCGTCGCCGCGCTCGCGGTCGTCTCCGCGCTTGCGGGTAGCCGGCGTGCCCGCGGCGTGGCGCACGCCGCGACCATCTCCTTGCTCGTCGTGCTGACGTGCGGCCTCGTGGGGGCGGTCCTCTGGCTCATCCTCCACGTCTTCGAGCGGGGCGCGCGGGTGAGCGCCATACCGGTGCTCTCCACCACGCTGGCGCTGTGGGCGGGCAACGTGGTGGTGTTCGCGCTCTGGTACTGGGTGGTCGACCGCGGCGGTCCGGACCGGCGCGCGACCGGCGACTCTGCGCCGCTGGACCTCCTCTTTCCTCAGAGCACCTCGGCAGCGCTCTTCCCGCCGGGCTGGACGCCTCAGTTCGCCGACTACCTCTTTCTCGCGTTCGTGACCTCGACGGCCTTCAGCCCGGCGGACACCCTGCCTGTGACGGCGCGCGCGAAGCTCCTCATGATGGCGCAAGCGGTGCTGTCGCTGGCGACGGTCGCCATCCTCGTGGCGCGCGCGATCAACATCCTCGATTGACGAGCTGGCGTGCCGCACGCTCCGGCTCGAGTATCCGGAGTTGAGCCGCTTTGGCGTGCGGGTTTGGGACCGGCTCTACGCTAGCGCGTCGCGCCCGTGCCGAGGTCCAGGGGGATCGTGCGCGTGACCTTCGGCCGCGTGCAGACGAGCTCCGGGCGCGTCCCGCGGACGCCGTGGCTCACGATCTCGACGAGGCGGTTGCCGACGTCGAGCGATCTGACCTTGGCGGCGAGCAGGCGCTTGCCGTCAATCTCGATTTCGACAAACTCCGTCCCTTCGATCTCCGTGTGCCCCCGCAGCGCGGCGCGCGTCTGCGGAAAGTCGTAGCCCTTCGGCGCCGACTTGCTCACGCGCGCGAGTATCGCGACCGTGTCCGTGCACGCGGCGGTGGCGGGCGGCGGCCAGCTGGAGAAGCTCGACCCCATCGCGACGTCGCAGTGGGCCGCCGGACGCGTCGCGCCCAGGCGGAGCAGCGCCTCGCGCTTCTCGGAGGCGGTCCATTCGGGCCTCTTTTCCTCGTAGGCTGCGTTGACCCAGACGTCGCCCTTCGGCGAAGTAGAGACCCTCGTCAGGGTGAGCTCCGCCCCCGAGGAGAAGGCAGGGCGCGGCGGATCGATGTGGCTCCACTGGCCGTCGCCGCCGCGGTGGGCCAGGGTCTTGGCCGTGAGCGCCCACGTGGGATGACCGTCGGCCCAGAGCACGCTCACCACGCCGACGAGCGGCTGCTTCGTCCAGGCGCCATCCGGTGCCCGCTTGAAGAGAGCGTGCGACGCGTAGACCCACAGGGTCCCATCCGCCTCGTGGTCGTGGTGCGACACGCTGCCCTGGTAGGGCGTCTCCACGCGCGACCACGCCGTCCCGTCGTACACGGCGAGGTAGGCATCCGGCTCGGGGCTCTTCGGGTTGCGCACGGTCCCGAACAGGTAGAGCGCGGTCGGGGACGCATCGAGCAGAGTGCGGAGGACGAGGTCCGCGTGGTGCGCGACGGGCGGAATCGCCTCGATCCGGGCGCGGCTGCCCGGCGCCCAGCGCGCGACGCCCGCCTCTCCATGAACGGGAGCGAAGTCCGCCGGGCCCACCGGCCCCTCGTGGGACGGGAAGACCCCGCAGTAGTCGCCGGCCACGAACAGCTCGCCGCTCGACCGAGCGACGACCGCGGTCTCGTTGAAGATGCACGCGCCCGGGTCCTTGACGTGCAGGGCGGCGAGGTCGGGCGCGGGTGCGGCGCCCGGCGGGTCGACGGTGAAGCTCGGGTAGGCGGGGGTATCGAAGGCGCGGACCAACCTGGAGCCGGCCATCCAGGAGATGCGCGACGGGTCGTCCGAAGATCTCGGTATTGCCTCCTCCTGCCAGTGGTCTCCCGTCCAGCGCCGCGCCTCGGAGAAGGAGCCGACGCGTTCGCCCCCTTCGCCGAGCAGCGTGAGGAATGCATGGTCGGGCCAGCTCCCTTCCATGGATCCGACGTCGAGCGGCGACGCCACCGTCATGTCCAGGTCGCGGTGCATCAGACCACGCCCGAGCTTCGGGTCCTCGTCGAGCGCCCCGTCTTCCCGCACGAACGCGAGGACGAGCCGCGTGGCGCCTCGCTCGTCCATGCCGGGCACGTGCCCGTAGTGGACCATCGTGGCGTTGTCGAGGAAGCTCACGCCGAGCTCGGGGCAGCGTCCCTCCACGACGACGGCGAGCCCCGAGGTCGGAGAGAGGGCCGGCGGAGAGGCCGAGGCTGCGGCGGGCGCCGCGGCCTCGACGGCCGCCGGCGGCGCCGCGCTCGTGCTGGGCTCTGCTCGCGCGTGCTCCGCCGCAGGGGATCCCTTGCAGGCAACGAGCAGGACCGCGGCTCCGATTGCGCTCTTCTTCATGGCTCCCCTCCGACAGGACGCCCCACTATAGATGCGCCTGGGGAGACGGACTCGTCGATGAGGCCGGCCGAGCCGGGCGCGATCTCGCCTACCGGGGGTGGCACACAGGCTACACTCCCCGCGGTGAGGCTCCTCGCGCTTGCCGCGTGCCCTGTCTTCTTCGCGTGCGCGAGCGCGCCGCCGCCACGACCGCAGCCCGTGGCCGAGGAGCACGCCGCCGCCATGCCCGAGCCGGTCGTGGAGGCTCCCGAGCGCACGCGGCCCCCGTCGACGGCGACCTACGAGCAGGCCATGTCGACGCCCGAGGAGCTGGATCTCAACGACCAGTCGCTGCACCTGACGGACGCGCAGCTCGCCGGTCCCATCCGGGGCGCCCTCGCCGGCTGCCAGGTGCCGTCCAACAGGAAGGTCACGATCAGGACCGCGGTGCAGCTCGGGCGAGCCATCGGCGTCACGGTCGAGGTCCGGGTCGTGAGGGCGAAGTCGGCGCGCCCGCCGACGCGCGCGGCCGCGCTCGCCGAGGCAAAGGCCAGCGCGACGATAGGCGCGTGCGTCGACCAGAACGTGCGCGCCATCGTGTGGCCACCCAGCCGGCGCCGCGACTCCTCGACGACCGAGTTCTGAACGGCCCACACCCACGTTGCACGGAGGATCCGCCAATGGTGACCGAGAGACAGCGTTCGTTCCCCGAGCGTGTGTGCGAGGTCGTGACGTCGATTCCGTCCGGACAGACTCTCTCGTACGAGGAGGTCGCCGCAGAGGCAGGCCGACCTGGTGACGCGGCTCGCTGACCGGGCGGGCGAGCGGTGGATCCCTTCCGGCCTCCTGCACGGCGACGTGCAGCTCTTCCTGCGCGACGTGAGGTACGCTCTCCAGCGACCATGCGAACACGCGCTGCGACGCTCGGGCTGCTCGCCTCCGCGGCGGCCGCGGGTTGCGCGACGCCGACGGCAGTGAACGTCTCGGTCGCCAGTGAGGTTTCGTGCGACGCGGGCGCATCCGCGGCGCTGGTCGGCGGCACGAGCCTCGCTGATCTGCCCGGACGGACGGTCGCCTCCACCTCGAGCCAATGTGTCGCGGTCGGCGGCGGGGAAGCGCAGCTCGGCGACGTCGTCATCGTTCCGGTGGGCGCCAGGAACGAGAGCGTCGCCTTCGCGGTGATGACGCGGCCCGACGGCAAGCCCGCGGATGAATGTCTCGCCGCCAGCGAGGCGCCCTACTGCATCGTCGCCAAGCGCGAGCTGCGCTTCATCCCCGAGAACGATCTCGCGATGCGAGTCGATCTGCGGTTCTCCTGCCTGGGAGTGGTGTGCCCCACCGAGCAGACGTGCGTGGACGGGCGGTGCGCCGCGGCGCAGGTGCCCGCCAGCTGCCCCTCCCCGTGCAGCGAGGGCAGCCTCCCGATGGTCTCCGACGATGGCGGACCTCCCGACGCACAGGACGGTGGCGAAACGCCCGGAGACGCGGGCGACGGTGCCGCGGACGCGTCGCCGCGCGATGCCACGCTCGAGGCGGCCGTCCCGCCGGACGACGCCATGGCCGACGCGCGCCCGGAGACGAGCGCGGATGCCACCCTGCCCTCGGACGCCACCCTGCCCTCGGACGTAAACCTCGCCAGTGACACCCCGATCGACCTCGGTGAGGCGGCGACGGTGGGTCCGTTCGTCGTGGGCGGCGCCGTCATTGGGCTCGCCGCAGGCGACTCTTTGGTTCTCCAGGACAACGGTGGGGACAACCTCTCCGTCACGACGAACGGTGCATTCTCATTTCCTACGAGCGTCCCTGCAGGGAGCGCCTACGACGTCACGGTGCTCGCCAACCCCGAGTCGCCAGTTGCGCAGACGTGCTCTGTCGTGGCCGGCACCGGCACCGCGACGGCGAGGGTCGCCGATATCAAAGTCGATTGCGTGACGTCGACGACCGCGTTCCTCGTGGGCGGCACCTTGACGGGGCTCGCGGCCGGCGACACCGTCACCCTCGAGGACAACGGCGGCGATGACCTCACCCTCAGCGCCAACGGAGCGTTCGACTTTGCCGCGCCGCTGACGAACGGCACGGCGTTCACGGTCACCGTCAGCACGCAGCCCGGAAGCCCCGCGCAAGCGTGCACGGTGAGCGCGGGCACGGGCACGGTGAACGGCGGCAACGTCACCACGGTGGTCGTGAGCTGCTCCACGGACTCGCTCACCGTGGGCGGCGCCGTCAGCGGTCTGGCTTCCGGCGACTCCGTCGTGCTCGAGGACAACGGCGGGAACGATCTCATCGCGACGACGAACGGGAGCTTCGCGTTCACGGCGCCTGTGGCGAGCGGAGCCACCTATGCGGTCTCCGTGCACGCCAACCCGACCACACCCATCCCTCAGACCTGCACGGTCGCGGGCGGCATGGGCATCGTGGGCGACGCGAACGTCGCGAGCGCCGTCGTGACGTGTGTGACCACGGCGTTCACCGTGGGCGGCACCCTCAGCGGTCTTGCTCCCGGCAACTCCGTCGTGCTCCAGGACGACGGCGGCAACAACCTGACCCTGACGGTGAACGGAACGTTCGCGTTCGGAGCGCTCGTCGCCACGGGCCAGCCGTACGACGTCACCGTGCTCACCAACCCGGTGACGCCGACGGCGCAAACATGCGTCGTTACAGCGGGGACCGGGACGATGGGTACGGCGGACACAATGAGCACCCAGGTCTCGTGCAGCGCCACCAGCGTGACCTCGCTGATCACCGGGCTCTCCACCCCGTTCGGGATCGCGGTGGACGCCACCAACGTCTACGTGACCGACGGTTCCATGAATGGACACGTCGTGAGTGTCCCGAAGAGCGGTGGCGCCGCGATGACGCTCGCCTCCGGCCAGTATGGTCCGGGGGCCATCGCCGTCGACGCGACGAGCGTGTACTGGGTGACTGCGAGCGCGCTGGCGAGCGTACCCATCGGAGGGGGAACGATCAGCACGCTGAACACGGAAGGCACCGCGTCACCCAACATCGCCGCGATGGCCCTGGACTCTTCGAACGTGTACTGGACGAACGTAGGCGGCACGGTGCTCACCGTCGCGAAGACCGGGGGCGCCGTGACGACCATTGCCTCCGGGCAGGCGGGGCCGACCGGGATCGCCGTCGACGCGTCGAACGTCTACTGGACGAACACGAGCGGCGGAACCGTCATGATGGTCGGCAAGGGGGGCGGCACCCCGTTCACGCTCGCCAGCTCCCAAACGAGCCCCGGTCCGATCGCCGTCGACGCCACCAACCTCTACTGGAGCACCACCGCGGCAGTGATGAAGTTGGCACTCGGCGGCGGCAGTCCCGCCACCCTCGCCGCAGACGCGATGGCTCCTTCCGGGCTCGCCCTGGACGCGACCAACGTGTACTGGACGAACTATGCGCACTCCGGGACGGTGATGAGCGTCCCCATCGCCGCTGGTGCGACGACCACGATCGCCGCGGGCCAGAACGATCCGGCGGGGGTCGCCGTGGACTCGACGAGCATCTACTGGGCAAACTACGGCGGGGATCCTGTCCTGAAGCAGACTCCCAAGTAGTCAGCTGCGAAGGCCGCGCCCGGAAACGGTCGCGATCGCGCTACGAAGCACGTGTGGGGCGGTGGGGTGAAGCAGGCGTCTTATCGGAGCGCCTGCCCGAGGGGCACGCTCGGAGTCGTGCACGAACAATGTCTGCACCGTCCGGTGTCCGAATATCCGACGACGTCCACCATGTGAAAGAAGGACTTCCCGACGGGCGAGGTCACTTGAAGACCATCTCGACGGCGCAGTTGGCCTCGAGCGATGGCTTGATGGCGTCGAAGACGCCGCCGCAGATGCAGCTGGATCGCCGGGAACGCGCGTCGTCGTGACGGGAAGACCGTTCGCGGCGACGAACATCTGCTTGCGCCGCTACAGCTGCGCTTCGATTCGATGGGCGCGGACGGGACGCTCACCCGAGGCGAGCATCACCACGCGAGGATTGCGCCCGGCGGGATTGGCACCAGACGGGGCACGGCTCCACGCGAGGTCACGACCACCTCGAGGTCTTTTGCGCTCGGGTCGGGGCACTGCTCGAGGACGTCTGGCGCCTGCCCGGCCCCAAGGGGTAGCAGCTCGCGCCCGTCCCACGAGAACGCGCGCCCCACGATGGTACCTGGCTCGCGCTGCCAGCGAACGACCACGGCGCGGCGCGCTCCGTCCTCGCCGGCCTGGCTCGCACGAACGCTCAGGTTGCGACTGAAGAACAGGGTCGCGCACCCGGTCGGCCGCGCGCGCATGCCGGTCGACGTTCCGAGCGGTGTCGACGCGACGACCTCCGGGCCCGTGGGCCGGAAACGCACGATTGCGAGGAACCATGGCCACGTGTCGGCCCGTTCGAGCGCGGCGTCCGAGATAACCACCAGCATCGCGACGTCGGCGCCGACCGCCAGGGCTTGATCGTCGCTGGCGACGTATGCCGAGGCCATCGGATTGGAGACGGGCGCATGCAATGCGTGGGCGATCGCTCGGGCTGCGGGGGACGTGGCGTATTGCCCAGGCTCGGTCGCGGCGGGGAGCTTCGCGCGAGAGACGGTGAACGGAGCGAACGGTCCGCCGGCCGAGCGCCAGACGCGCGAGCCCAGGTCGCGCACGCCCGTGTCGTCATGCGACGTCGTCGTTGCCACGAGCTCGTAGCGCCCGTCGTCGTCGACGTCTCGCAGGCGCAGCGCGCTGCTCGATCCACCGATGCCCCGGGTCGCTTCTCCGAGCGGCGCGCGCCACAGCTCCTCGGTTCCAGCGCCCGCGCGCAGGCGGTAGAGAGTGCCCTCGTCGGTGCTCGATTGTGCCGACTCGCGCGTAACCCGCACGAGGACGGCGCGCTCGCCTCGGTCGACGGTCAGCGGCACGACGTAGGTGTCGACGTGGAGCGACGGACCGATCGCGACCGTCTCGGCGCGGGCGCCCTGCGTGATCACCACACCCGTCCCTTGTACGCGCGCGGTCAGAGCCGAGGCCACGACGGCCACTCCCGCTTCCGGCCCGCCGTCGCCCGGGGACGTGAGCCCGCCTTCGGGCGGCGTGGGCGCAGCGTCGGCTGCGAACGGCGCCGCGGGGAGCGCCGGGGACGAAGCGTGCTCTGCGCCTGCGGGCTCGCCGATTCGCTCGGTGCGCCCGCACGCGCACGCGACGAGGAGGAGGAGGACGGCAGCGGGCCTCTTCGGTAGCGTCACGGCTGCAGTATCGCACGGAGCTCGAGCCGCCCCTTCGGCGACGTTGGGCCAAGAGCGGTCGCCGAACGAGCCGTCGTCTCCTGGAGCGCGCCCGACGGGGAGCTGCATCCGAAGGCCGCCCAGGGGAAGAGCGCATGAAGCGAGCCGGGTCGATGGGGGACTATCCTGACAGAAGGCTGTCATTGCCGGTGTGTAGGGTTAACGCTCCACCGGAGGACAGCCATGACGACGTTCACGCTCCCGCGACCCGAAGGCTTCTCCCTGCAGGCTCTTGCCAGCTTCCTCGCGGGGTTCGTCCCAGGTAGCGGAATGGCGCACATGGCGGCGCGTGACCTCACGCTCGCGTTCCGGCTCGACAAGACGTTCGAGCCGGTGCTGGTCGAGGTGCGCGAGGAGGGTTACACGCTCGTTGCGCGCTCGACGCCCGCCTCGGACCTCGAGCTCGTGCGGAGGCAGGTCCAGCGTATCGCCGGGCTGGACCAGGACGCGGCCGCCTGGGCGGCGCTCGGCAAGCGCGACGCCATCGTCGGCGCGCTGAAGGCGGAGTTCGCCGGGTTCTTCACGGCCGCCAAGCCGTCCCCCTACGACGCCGCGGCGTGGGGCGTGCTCGTGCCGCGGATGCCCATGCGCGCCGCGGCGACGCTGAAGCGCGCCATCGCCGAGAAGCACGGCGACACGCTTCGACTGGGGTCGAGCGTTCACCCCGTGTTCCCCGGCCCCGCGCAGCTCCTCGCCCTCGAGTCGTTCCCGGGCCTGACCGGCGAGAAGTTGTCGCGCCTGCACGCCGTGGCCAGCGCCGCGCTCGAGGGACGGCTGGGCGTCGATCGCCTGCGCGCCATGGGGCCCGATCGAGCCCTCGACGACCTGCAGCGCATCCGCGGCGTGGGTCCGTGGACGGCGAGCCACATCTACTTTCGGGGCGCGGCGCCCGCCGACGCGCTGCCAACGCTCGAGCCCCGCGTCCTTCACGGCCTGTCTCACATCCTCGGCGGCGAGCCCGTCGACGAGGGAGCGTTCTCCCGCTACGCGGAGCACTGGCGCCCCTTTCGGATGTGGGTTTGCGTACTGCTCGCCCGTCACCTCGCGGCGGCGGGCGGCTGGAACCGACCCGGGTACGCCGCCGAGCGGGCCGCGGCCTCGAAGCGGACGCGCAAGGCCGGCAGGGCTACCGCGCCGCCGACCGAGCGCGCGTGACTGGAGCAACGATCACGGCGACCAGACGAGGCGAGGCCAGTAGTCCGTCGAGGTCCCCGGCGGGACCGTTGCCACCGACCCGACCCCGTACGCAATCGCCATCTCGCCGGGCCGCATCGGATCGGACAGCTCGCCGTGTACGATGGGGCCGGCGCAGAACGACTGGGGGTCGTCGGCGAGCGGAAGATCGCACGGGGCGAGATCAGGCCCCGCGGCCCACGGCCCCGTGGCGACGCTCCCCACGTGCGACTGGAGCTTGTTGCCAAAGTCCCCGATGAAGACGTGGCGCAGGCCGGCCGGAGCCGCGGCGACCGACGACGTCCACGACCCCGCGCCGAAGAGCAGAGCGCCCAGCGTTGCGTCGGTGCTCGCGATCCACGTCCCCTGCGTCGAGAAGAGCTCGACGTCGTCGCTCGCGTCGAGACGCGCGAGCTCGCACCCTTGCTCGAGGGACAGCCCGGGACGAGCGCAGCCCCACACGAAGGCGTGCGCCCCGTCCGCGGCGACGAGCGATGCGTCACCCAGATCCAGATCGAGACCCCAGGGAAACGGCGGCTTCACCGTGGGGATGACGATCCTTTGCGTCGACGGGTCCCAGTGTCCGATGCCTCCACCGATCTCGATGGCGCCGAAGGTCGCGGCGCTGTCGGCCTGGAAGACCCGGTAGAGCACGTGCGTCACCCCGCCAAGGCGGTAGCCGCCGTCAATCTGCACCAGGATCGAAGGGTCCGATCCCCCCTCGACCGTGACGATCGGCGTGGGGGGCGTGAGGGACTCCGCAGGGCACGTTCCGAACGGCGCCGCTGGGTCGGGTTGAAAGGCCACGTTGCGGACCACGGCTCCATCCTGCATCGTGGCGCTGTCGGCGATCCACAGGCAGCGACCGTCGTCGGTGGGCACGCTCGTCATCGAGCTGAGACCCCAGGGGCCGATGGCCATGTTCGTCGCGTCGTGAAACGGACGGCACACTGTCGTCCACTCGGGTGCGCGCGCGTAGACGCGTGCGCCGCTCGGGCAGATCCAGTCGTGCGAGCCGCCGTCGCACGCAGCAGCCACCACGGACGACTCGCCGCACGGGTCATCGGCGTTGGGCGCGACGCAGACCGGTGGTGGCGCCTCGCACGCGGCCTCGGGAGCGGGCACGCCGTCCAGCGGCGCGAGCCGTCCGCAGCCGGCGACGAGCGACGAGATGCACCAGAGGACTGCGGTTCTCTTCATGACGGGGCAGCCGTGCACGGCGCATACCGTCGCGTTTTCCGTGCTCCGGCGCGGCGTGACGGGGTCACCGTGAACCGCGCGGCGGTCGCTGTGAGCCCCGTTCACGCCGGTGACGCCTCCCGGACACAGGGCGAATCTTGGTCGTTTGACTAAGTAGCGCGACCAACCTATGGACATGCCCGTGTTGCCTCCCCATCCCGCCAGGTCGAGCTCGCGAGGCGTCGCGACGCGAGGAGCGTTGCTCGCCGCGGCCGTCCAGATCTTCGGGCGAGACGGCTTTCACGCCGCCACCACCCGCGCCATCGCCGACGCAGCCAACGTCCGGCAGGCGCTCATCGGCTACCACTTTCGCGGCAAGGAAGGGCTCTACCTCGCCGTCTTCGAGCACATCACCGACCAGATCCGCGCGCACCTCGGCCCCATGGCGGACGGCATCGAGAAGGCCCTCGACGCCCCGAGGGCACGGCTGGGCCAGGATGACCGTCGCGCTCTTCACGTCGACCTCCTCCTCCGCATGGTCGAGAACGCGACGGCGCTCCTCGTCGGGGACGAGGCGACGCTCTGGGCGCAGCTCATCCTCCGAGAGCAACAGCAACCCACCCGGGCGTTCTCCGTCCTGTTCGACGGGTTCATGGGACGGATGCTCGCGCTGGTCACGCGGCTCGTCCGCAGCATCCGCGGGGGGACGGAGCAGAGCTCGCGCCTCATGGCCCTGTTGATCCTGGGGCAGATGCTCATCTTCCGCGCCGCGCGGGCTGGCGTCCTCCGTCACATGGAATGGCGCACGATAGACGGGGAAGAGCTCGCCGCGATCCAGGCGGAGGTGCGCCTCGCGGTGACCGCCCTTCTCGCGGCTGCTCCTCGGGAGCCGCCCCGCAAGAAGCGAAGGGCCGCGCGATGAACCGCGCGAACAAGCTGCGCATCCTTGGCCTCGTGCTCGTCCTCGGCGGCGGCGCGGCCGCGTGGTCGTACCACACGGGCCGGATTGGCCACGCGGCGCCCCCGACGAGCGCTTTCGTGCTGTACGGGAACATCGAGGTGCGCCAGGTCGAGCTCGGGTTTCGCCTGGCGGGGCGGCTCAAGACGATGGCCTTCGAGGAGGGGCAGGCCGTCACGGCGGGCACGGTCCTCGCTTCGCTCGACACGCGCCCCTTCGAGGACGCGCTCCGGATCGCGAACGCGGATGTGGCGTCCGCGGACGCGAACCTGAAGAGGCTCATCGCGGGCAACCGCCCCCCGGAGATCGCCCGCGCGGAGGCGGCCGTCGAGGAGGCGAGCGCCGCGCAGAAGAACGCGAACGTGAACCTCGAGCGGTCGCAGCAGCTGGTCGACTCGGGTGCGCTGTCGCGCTCCCAGTACGACGACGCTCTCGCCGCGAGCAGAATGGCCGACGCGCGTCTCGCGTCCGCGAACGACTCCTACCACCTGCTCCTCCAGGGCTCCCGGCGCGAAGACATCGCGGCGGGGCGCGCGGGGCTCCAGGCGGCCGAGGCCCGCGTCGCGTCGGCCGAGACCTCGCTCGCCGACGCGGCGCTCGTGGCGCCCTCGGACGGCGTCGTGCTTTCGCGGGTCCGCGAGCCGGGCGCCATCGTCTCGCCGAACGACGTGGTCTACGTCCTCTCGCTCACGCGCTCGACGTGGGTGCGCGCGTACATCGCGGAGCCCCTCTTGCCGAAGGTCCGCCTGGGCATGAAGGTCGTGATCCTCTCGGACGAGTCGCCCCCGAGCCCCATCGCCGGGCACGTCGGCTTCGTGTCGCCGGTCGCGGAGTTCACGCCGAAGTCGGTGGAGACCCCGGAGCTTCGTACGGACCTCGTCTACCGCATCCGCATCATCGTCGACGACGCCGCGGCCGGGCTCCAGCAGGGGCTCCCGGTCACGGTGCGTATCGAGCCGGACGGAAAGACGTGACCCTCCTCGTCGAGCTCCGCGGCGTGACGAAGCGTTTCGGCGACTCGGCCCCGGCGCTGGATGCCGTCTCGGGCACCGTGGCCAGCGGCGCGATCACGGGGCTCGTCGGACCGGACGGCGCGGGGAAGACGACCTTGATTCGCCTCATGGCCGGGCTCCTCGAGGCGGACGGGGGGTCGCTCACAGTCCTCGGGAACGACCCGGCCACGGCCGCTGCGTCCATCCACACCCAGCTCGGCTACATGCCGCAGCGATTCGGCCTCTACGAAGACCTGACCGTCCTCGAGAACCTGACCCTCTACGCCGACCTGCGCGCCCTCCCGCTCGCCGAGCGGGCGGCGGCCTTCGCCGAGCTGCTCGCCTTCACGGACCTCGGCCCGTTCACCGCGCGCCGCGCCGGGAACCTGTCCGGCGGGATGAAGCAGAAGCTCGGGCTCGCCTGCGCGCTCATGCGAAAGCCTCGCCTCTTGCTCCTCGACGAGCCGTGCGTCGGCGTCGACCCGATCTCGCGGCGCGAGCTGTGGCGCATGGTGAGCGGCCTCAAGGGCGAGGGGGTCGGCGTCGTCTGGTCCACCGCGTACCTCGACGAGGCGGAGGCGTGCGACCACGTGCTGCTCCTCTCCGAGGGGAAGCTCCTCTTCGACGGCCCGCCGGGGGAGCTCACGCGCCGCACGGCCGGGCGCGTCTTCCGCATGGTCGGCGTGGGGGCCCGGAGGAGGGCTGCGCTCGCGGCCACCCTCGCGCTGCCCGGGGTGATCGACGGCGTGCTCCAGGGGAGCGCGATCCGGGTCGTCCTCGGCCCAGGCGCGAGCGAGCCTCGTCCGCCCACCGAGGCGGGCCCCGAGGCTCGCCTGGTCGCTGTGCCGCCTCGCTTCGAGGACTCGTTCCTCGACATCCTGGGGGGCGGCCCGCGCGGGGGCTCGAAGCTCGCCGCGAGCGCGCGCGAGGTCCCTCCCTCGGCTGCCCCCGTCGTCCAGGCCCGCGGGCTCACCAAGCGCTTCGGCGACTTCACCGCCGCCGAGGACATCTCGTTCGACGTGACGCGCGGAGAGATCTTCGGGCTCCTCGGCCCGAACGGCGCGGGCAAGTCGACCACGTTCCGCATGCTGTGCGGCCTCCTCCGGCCGACGTCGGGCGAGGGGCGCGTCGCCGGGATCGATCTGCGTAGCGACACAGCAGGGGCCCGCGCGCGGCTCGGCTACATGGCGCAGAAGTTCTCGCTCTACGGGGACCTGAGCGCCGACCAGAACCTCGCCTTCTTCGCCGGGGCGTACGGTCTCACAGGGGCCAGGAGGCGCGAGAAGATCGCGCAGATGGTCGACGTCTTCTCGCTCGGCACGCACCTTCGCATGGCATCGAAGGAGCTCCCTCTCGGCTTCAAGCAGCGCCTCGCGCTCGCGTGCGCCGTCATGCACGAGCCCGACGCCCTGTTCCTGGACGAGCCCACCTCCGGGGTCGACCCTGTCACCCGGCGCGAGTTCTGGTCGCACATCAACGGCCTCGTCGAGAAAGGGGTCTCCGTCGTCGTGACCACGCACTTCATGGAGGAGGCGGAGTACTGCGACCGGATCTCCCTCATCTACCGCGGGCGGTCGATCGCGATGGGCTCGCCGGACGAGCTCAAGGCGCGGGCGGTCACCGCGGAGCGCCCGGAGCCGACCATGGAGGACGCGTTCATCGCGCTCATCGAGGCTTGCGACCGAGAGGCGGCGGCCGCGTGACGGAGCACCCGTACTCCGCGCTGGCCCGCGCGCGCCGGGTGCGGGCGCTCGTCCGGAAGGAGGCGTGGCAGATCTTCAGGGATCCGAGCAGCATTCTCATCGCCTTCGTCCTGCCGCTCGTGCTGATATTTCTCTTCGGCTACGGGGTCTCGCTCGACACGACGCACACCCGCATCGGCGTCGTGCTCGAGCGCGCCACCCCCACGACCCGCAGCCTTCTCGGGGCGTTCCAGGCGTCTCGCTACTTCGATGTTCGTGTCGCGACGGACCGGCGCGAGCTGGAGGAGCCGCTCACCCTCGGGGCCCTCCGCGGCATCGTCGTCATCCCGGCGACGTTCGACTCCGACCTCTGGAGGCGAACCACGCCGCCGGCTCTAGAGGTGCTCGTCGACGGCTCCGACCCCAACACCGCCGCGCTCGTTCAGGGCTATGTCCAGGGGGTCGTGGCAAACTGGGCGATCGCGCGCGCCGTCGAGTCCGGGATGGTGGGGGCGTCGTCCGGATCCGACCAGCGCTTCTGGTTCAACGCGGAGCTATCGAGCCGGTTTTTCCTCGTGCCGGGCTCGATCGCCATCGTCATGGCGATGGTCGGGACCCTCCTCACATCCCTCGTCGTCGCCCGTGAGTGGGAGCGCGGCACGATGGAGGCGATCATGGCCACGCCGGTCACGACGGTGGAGCTCCTTCTCGGCAAGATCATCCCTTACTTCCTCCTCGGACTCGCCTCGATGAGCCTGTGTGCGCTCGTCGCGGTCCTCGTCTTCGAGGTCCCGTTTCGCGGCTCGGTGGGGGCGCTGTTCGCCCTCTCGTCGGCGTTCCTCCTGCCGGCGCTCGGGCAGGGGCTCCTGATCTCGGCCGCGACGAAGAACCAGTTTCTCGCGTCGCAGCTCGCCCTCATCAGCTCGTTCTTGCCGACGTTCCTCCTCTCGGGCTTCCTCTTCGAGATCCCGTCGATGCCCAGGGTCATCCAGTGGATCACCAACCTCGTCGCCGGTCGCTGGCTCATTCCGAGCCTCCAGACGGTCTTCCTCGCCGGCGACGTATGGTCTCTCTTCCTCCGCGACATCGGCGTGATGGTGCTCTTCGGGGCGGTGTTCATCGCGCTCGCGGCGCGGATGACGAAGAAGCGGGTGGCGTGAGTGTGGACGCGTCTCATCGCGCTCATCGTCAAGGAGGCGCTCGTCATCCTGCGCGATCCGCGGAGCCGCATCATTCTCATCGTTCCCCCCATCGTGCAGCTCGTTCTGTTCGCGTTCGCGGCGACGCTCGACGTGAAGAACGTCGACCTCGTCGTGCAGAACCGGGACGAGGGGGCGTCGGGGATCGAGCTCGTCCGCCGCATCGAGGGCTCTCCCACGTTCCGGAGCGTCCTCGCCGTCCACGACCCCGCCTCGCTCCGGCGCGCGATCAACGAGGAGCGTGCCATCGCGTCGGTCGACATCGGCCCCTCGTTCTCGCGCGACCTCGTGGCCGGGCGCCCCGCCAGCATCCAGATCGTGCTCGACGGGCGACGCTCGAACGCCGCCCAGATCGTGAACGGCTACCTCGGCGCCATCCTGGGGGACTACATCGCCGAACAGAACGAGCGCTTCCACCGGCCCTCCGCGACGCCGCGGGTCGTCGCGCGCAACTGGTTCAATCCGAACCTCACCTTCACCTGGTTCACCGTCCCCGGCCTCATCGCGATCATCGCCCAGCTCGTCGGGATCCTCGTCACGGCGCTCTCCGTCGCGCGTGAGCGCGAGCTCGGGACGTTCGACCAGCTCATGGTGGCCCCGTTCCGCTCGTACGAGATCGTGCTCGGAAAGCTCCTGCCGCCGGTGCTCATCGGCTTCGTGCACATCACGCTCTACGTCGTCGCGACCCTCCTCATCTTCCACGTCCCGCTGCGGGGCTCGCTCTTCCTCCTGTACGGCAGCGCGCTCGTCTTCCTCGCCGCCATCGCCGGGGTCGGCCTGTTCATCTCGGCGCTGTGCTCGACCCAGCAGCAGGCCATCCTGGGGGCGTTCGTGTTCATCGCCCCGGCGACGCTCCTCTCGGGCTTCGCCACACCCATCGAGAACATGCCGACGTGGCTCCAGCCGCTCACGCTCATCAACCCGCTCCGCTACTTCCTCGTCGTGACCCGTGGCGTGTTCCTCAAGGCGATGCCGCCGGCCGAGGTAGGGAGACAGACCCTCCCGCTCGTCTGCATCGCGGTCGTGACCCTGGCGAGCGCGGGGTGGCTCTTTCGGAGGCGGATGGAGTGACTCCAGGCCAGCGCCGCCGCGGCGGGCGGAGCGGGTCACGCGCAAAGTCTGCACATGGCGTGGCTTCGCGCGATGCGAACCCGTTCGCTCGGCCCGCCGCAGAATGCCGTCGATTCGCGGCCGTCCCCTCGCTGTGCGGGCCGTGGCCCGAACGGCTGGGCTCTTGCATTCGCCGACCTGCGTGCGGTCCGCACGTTAGCCGGCGCATTCACCTGGAGACGAGACGACCATGGGCAAGATCATCGGAATCGACCTCGGAACGACCAACAGCGTCGTTGCGATCATGGTGGGGCGTGAGCCCAAGGTCATCGTCAACGAAGAGGGCTCGCTCATCACGCCGAGCGTCGTCGCGTGGAACGAGAAGGGCGGGGTCCTCGTCGGCCAGATTGCCAAGCGGCAGGCGGTGACGAACGCCGAGAACACGATCTTCAGCGCAAAGCGCTTCATCGGCAGGAAGTTCGAGGAGGTGGCCGAAGAGACCAAGCGCGTCCCCTACACAGTGGTACGCACCCCGAACGGCGACACCGCCTTCTCCGTTCGCGGCAAGAACTTCAGCCCCCAGGAGGTGAGCGCGCAGGTACTCCTCAAGCTGAAGAAGGCCGCCGAGGACTACCTCGGGGAGAAGGTGACGGAGGCCGTCATCACCGTTCCCGCGTACTTCAACGACGCCCAGCGCCAGGCGACCAAGGACGCGGGGCGCATCGCGGGCCTCGACGTCAAGCGCATCGTCAACGAGCCCACCGCGGCGGCCCTCGCTTACGGCCTCGACAAGAAGAAGGACGAGCTCATCGCCGTCTACGACTTCGGCGGCGGAACCTTCGACATCTCGATCCTCGAGGTCGGCGACAACATCGTGCAGGTCCGCTCGACCAACGGCGACACCCACCTCGGCGGAGACGACCTCGACAACGTCATCATCGACTGGATCGTCGCCGAATTCCGGAAGTCGAGCGGCGTCGACGTGAGCAAGGACAAGATGGCCCTCCAGCGCCTCCGCGTGGCGGCGGAGACGGCGAAGATCGAGCTCTCCAGCGTCCAGGAGACGTCGATCAACCTGCCGTTCCTGACCGTGGGCGCGGCGGGGCCGGTGCACCTCGACCTGCACCTGTCGCGCGCGAAGTTCGAGCAGATGGCGCTTCCGCTCATCGAGCGGAGCATGGAGCCCGTCAAGAAGGCGCTCGCGGACAGCAAGCACACCGTCAAGGACATCCAGGAGGTCGTTCTCGTCGGCGGGTCCACGCGGATCCCGCTCGTGAAGGAGACGGTGAAGAAGTTCTTCGGCAGGGAGCCGCACCAGGGTGTCAACCCGGATGAGGTCGTCGCGGTCGGCGCGGCGCTCCAGGCCGGCGTGCTCTCGGGCGACGTGAAGGACCTCGTCCTGCTCGACGTCACGCCCCTGTCGCTCGGCATCGAGACCCTGGGAGGGGTCACGACCGTCATGATTCCCCGCAACACGACGCTTCCGACGCAGCGGAAGGAGACCTTCTCGACGGCCTCGGACAACCAGCCGAGCGTGGAGGTCCACGTCCTCCAGGGGGAGCGCACGGAGTCCAAGTACAACCGCACGCTCGGGAGGTTCACGCTCCAGGGGATCATGCCGGCGCAGCGCGGGGTGCCCAAGGTCGAGGTGACCTTCGACGTCGACGCGAACGGGATCCTGCTCGTCACGGCGAAGGACACGGCCACGGGCAAGGACCAGAAGATCACGATCACGGCGAGCTCGGGCCTGAGCGAGGCCGAGATCCAGAAGATGGTGAAGGACGCCGCCGAGCACGAGGCGGACGACAAGGTGCAGCGCGATCACGTCGAGCGCAGGAACAAGCTCGACCACCTCTGCTACACGCTCGAGAAGACCCTCCAGGACAACAAGGACAAGGTGCCGGCGGCGGACGCCGCGCAGCTCGAAGCCCTCGTCCAGGAGGGCCGCGCCGCCGTCGAGAAGCACGACGACGCGCTCGTCACGAGCGTGACCGAGCGGTTGGAGAAAGAGGCGCACCGCATTGCGAGCTCGCTCTACCAGGGCGCCCAGGGCGGCGCCCCGGATGGCGGTGGTCCGGCCGGGACTCCGACACCAGGGAACGGCGCGCGTCAGGGAAAGGACGTCGTCGACGCCGAGTTCGAGGAGAGCCCTCCGGCAGGGCCGTGAGCGCGCAGAGGCGCGCGTACCTGGTCGGCGGCGGGATCGGAAACATGGCCGCGGCGGCCTTCATGATCCGCGACGGCGGCATGGCGGGCGAGAGCATCGTCGTCTTCGAAGCGGCTCCCGCCCTCGGCGGGAGCCTCGACGCCGCGGGCACCGCGGCGCTCGGGTACTCGATGCGCGGCGGCCGCATGCTGACGACCGACAACTACGAGTGCACCTGGGACCTCTTCCGCTCGATCCCCTCGCTGCACGTGCCCGGAAAGACGGTCTTCGAGGAGACGGTCGAGTTCAACGAGCGGCATCCGGCCCGTTCGATGGCCCGCCTCGTCGATCGCCACCGCGCCAAGGTGCCCGTGCGATCGATGGGGTTCTCGATGCGCGACCGCCTCGAGCTCCTCAAGCTGAGCAACTCCGAGGAAGATACGCTCGGCGACAGCCGGATCACCGACTGGCTGTCCCCGTCGTTCTTCGAGACCCCCTTCTGGTTCATGTGGTCGACGACGTTTGCCTTTCAGCCCTGGCATAGCGCGGTTGAATTCAAGCGATACTTGCACCGGTTCTTGCTCGAGTTCTCGCGGATCGAGACCCTCGCCGGGGTCAAGCGGACCGTCTACAACCAGTACGACTCCCTCGTGCGGCCGCTGAAAGCGTGGCTCGAGGCCAGGGGCGTCCGCTTCGTCACGAGCTGCACGGTCACCGCGCTCGAGCACGACCCTGCGGCCGGCGTCTTCAGCGTCACGGCCATTCGCTGCCGGCACCCCGACAGGAGCGAGACGATACGCGTGGAGGACGGCGATCTGGTCTTCTTCCAGAACGCGTCGATGACGGACGCGTCGAGCCTGGGCTCGCCCACGAGCGCTCCCGCCAGGCGGACGAAGGCGGAGAGCGGCGGATGGGCCATCTGGGAGGAGCTGGCGCGCGGGCGACCCGAGCTCGGCAATCCGGGAGCGTTCAACAGCAACGTCGCGCAGTCCTCCTGGGAGTCGTTCACGGTCACGCTCCCTCAGCCGGCCTTCTTCGACGCCATGCAGCGGTTCAGCGGAAACGAGGCAGGCACGGGCGGCCTCGTCACCTTCAAGGACTCGCGCTGGCTCATGTCCATCGTCCTTGCGCACCAGCCGCACTTCATCGATCAACCCGACAACGTGCAGGTCTTCTGGGGATATGCGCTGAGCCCCGACCGCGTGGGAGATTTCGTCCCCAAGGCGATGTCCGACTGTACCGGTGCCGAGATCGTCCGTGAGCTCGCCGGTCATCTCCGCTTCGACGCCGAGACGTTCGACGGAGCCATCTGCATCCCTTGCACCATGCCTTACATCACGAGCATGTTCATGCCCCGGAAGCGCGGCGACCGGCCGCTGCCGGTGCCACCGCGCTCGAAGAACTTCGCCTTCGTGAGCCAGTTCGTCGAGATCGAGGGGGACGTCGTCTTCACCGTCGAGTACTCGGTGCGGGCGGCCCAGATCGCCGTCTACACGCTCCTGCAGGTGGACCGCCCCGTGCCGCCCATCTCGCGCCACGACCAATCGGTCCGCGTCTGGGCCGAGGCGCTCATCAAGTCGGTCGAGTAGCGCGCCTGCGACGACGGAGAGAACGTCGTGGGCCTCCGGCCTCGAAATTGCCACCACGGTGGGACGCCCCCGAAACGCGGTTGGGCAACGAGGCATCCATGTTGCGAAGCTTGAAGGATCTCGAAAATTACAAGGTCAGCGCCACGGACGGAGACATCGGCAGCGTCGCGAACTTCCTGATCGATGACCTCCGGTGGGCCGTTCGCTACCTCGTCGTGGACACCGGGGGGTTTCTGGGTGGACGCGAGGTGCTCGTCACGCCCATCGCGTTTCGCGAGGTCGATTACCCGGAGAATCGATTCCGGCTGTCCCTGACGATCGACAAGATCAAGAGCAGCCCCAGCGTCAACCTCGATCTTCCGGTTTCGCGCCAGTACGAGGCTGAATACAACGGATACTATGCCTATCCCTACTACTGGGGATACGGCGGGCTCTGGGGAAATGGTCGAACTCCTCGGGGGATGGCGTCCGCTGCATCCGACGCTCCCCGGGACCGTCCGGGCGAGCCGCCCAACGATGCTCATTTGCGAAGTGCGAAGGAGATCACGGGCTACCACCTCGAGGCGACGGACGGGCCGATCGGGCACGTGAGGGATTTCCTCGTCGACGACGAGACGTGGGAGATCCGTTACATGGTCGTCGCGACAGCCAACTGGTGGCCGGGCAAGAGCCTCCTCATCGCGCCGGCGTGGGCTACGCGCGTCAGCTGGCTCGACCGCAAGGTCTACCTCGGCATGACGCGCGAGGCGATCCGGACGAGCCCCGAGTGGAACCCGACGCGGCAGGTTGCGGCGACCTACGAGGAGCAGCTCTACAGGCACTACGCCGGCATTCCCGGATGGGCCGGGCGCGATCGCAGCCTCGAGCCCCTCGGGAACGAAGACGCGGTCAACGACCGCATCGCGCGAACGGAGCAGGAGCAGGTTCGTCGAGCCGATGCCGCCGTCGTGAGAGATGCCCGCGAAGGCCGGATGCCCTGACGGCTCGGCCTGGCTGCGGGGGTGCCGTGTTTTCCATGACGCCCCCGCGTCCGGCCCACGGAGGGCGTCGGCAGCGCAGTCACGAAGCGGCACGGCCGATGCACCCATGGTGCTCACCATGACAACCGAAACGCGCACCGACTATGTAACCCGTGACAGCATCCTCAAACTGCTCTCCGACGACGAGGTCGCCGTCGTGAGCAACGCCGAGACGGCGGCCCGGATCACCGACGGAGACGAGTACGTCGACCTTGAGCACCTCGACCAGGGCGTCCGCCGGGCCCAGAAGGCCACCGTGCACGCGGGGAGCGTTCTCCCGCGAAAGGCCGTCCAGGAAGCGACCTGGAGCAAGATCCTCGCGCGGCTGAAGGCGAAGGTCGCGCCCGCGACCACGTCCCCGGGACAGACGTGATCAGCACCTGGTGGTTCTTGTGGCTGGGGTTCATGTTGCTCATTCTCTTGCCCCCGCTTGGCTACGGGTGGGGTTATCGAGGGTGGGGGGCGCCGTACCCGAGCTACGTCCAGCGGCGTCGCGGCGAGCGGGCGCGGGCAGCGGGGACCTCCTCGACCTTCGACCACCGATCCTGGGGACTCGGGGGGGACATCATGTGGATTGCTCTCCTCGTGTGGGTCGCGTGGCCCGTCACGGCGTACTGGCGGCACTGACAGTCCGGGCATTTTCGATGGGGAACGGTCGCAATCTGCGAATGGGACCGTCAGCCTCTCGAACGAACAGGGAGGCTGCGGGCGGAGAGGGGTGATCGGCACCCGTGGCCGCGTGGGGGTGCCGCGCTCTTTGCGCTCTCCATGCGACCGAGGCCGAAACCGGCATTGATCGT
>Ga0302196_10000099_pt1 | contig 84549 bp, 64 predicted proteins | sample II_Bog_N1_3_FD_198794 | JGI IMG/M metagenome (GOLD analysis project Ga0302196, IMG submission 198794) | Peat permafrost microbial communities from Stordalen Mire near Abisko, Sweden - II_Bog_N1_3 | ecosystem: Environmental > Terrestrial > Soil > Wetlands > Peat | place: Sweden: Abisko... | reverse complement strand
GCGCCGGAGAACATCCTGCTCGTCGCCGACGCGATGATCGGCCAGGACGCGGTGAAGACGGCGGGCGAGTTCGATCGCCGGCTCGGCCTCTCGGGCTTCATCCTCACCAAGCTCGACGGCGATGCGCGCGGCGGCGCGGCGCTCAGCATCAAGGAAGTGACCGGCAAGCCGATCAAGTTCCTCGGCATGGGCGAGTCGCTCGACAAGCTCGAGGAGTTCCGGCCCGAGGGCATCGCCAGCCGCATCCTGGGCTTCGGCGACATCGTCGGCCTGATGAAGGACTTCGAAGGCGTCGTCGACGAGGACAAGGCGGAAGAAGACGCCGAGAAGATCCTCTCCGGCAACTTCAACCTCAACGACTTCGTCGAGCAGATCAAGCTGGTCAAGAAGATGGGCTCGGTCTCCGAGCTGCTCGAGAAGTTCCCGCTCTTCGGCGAGCTGCCGGAGGGCGTGAACTTCGACGACAAGGAGCTCGGCCGCGTCGAGGCGATCATCGGCTCGATGACGCGCAGCGAGCGCGCGCACGCGGAGACGTTCTTCAAGCCGCGCCAGGACGGCATGGCAACGACCGGCCACGATCGCGTCGAGCGCATTGCGCGCGGCTCGGGCCAGCCGAAGAACACCGTCTATGGCCTGCTCGCCCGCTTCTTCGCGATGCAGAAGGTGATGAAGCAGATCGGCGGCGGCCCGGGCGGCGCCGGGATGGGCCTGCTCTCGCGGCTGCCCGGCTTCCGCCAGCTCGCGCAGCTCAAGGCGCTCAAGGGAATGGACCCGTCCGAGATGGCCGGCATGTTCGGCCTGCCCGAAGCGGCGGGCGGCCTGCCCGCGGCCGGCGGCAAGGGCTCGCACGCGGCCGCGCTCGCCCGCGCGCGCTTGATGGGCTTTGGCGGCGCCCCTGCGCGCGTCATCTCCGACGAGGAGAAGAAGAGGATGCGCGAGAAGAAGAAGGCCGAGCGCCAGAACAAGAAGAAGGCGAAGAAGAAGCGCTAGCCGCCTGCCGCAAACCGCGCGGTCGCTTGCCTATCTTCGCGCGGCTCCGTACTGTTTCCCGCCCGCAAATTGCTCTCGCCGAACTTGCTTTCACCGGAGTCACGCATGACCCGCTTGTTTCGCTCTTTCGCCGCGGTCGCGACGCTCGCCGCTGCCGCCCTGCTCGTCGCCTGCGGACCGAAGACCAACCCGCCCGAAGGCTTCGCGACCTGCCAGGACCCGAACGTCATCTGCCTCCCGGCGGGCGGCGGCGCGGCCCAGTGCATCGATCTCGCGACCGACGTGAACAACTGCGGCGGCTGCGGCAACGTCTGCGGCGCGCCGGCCCTCGGCGGCGTCCCGGCGTGCGTGAGCGGCCAGTGCGTCCCCGGCTGCTCCAACGGGCTCACCGTCTGCGGCATCGGCGAGGCGGACGCGGGCAGCGACGCGGGCGACCAGAGCGCGCTCGTCTGCATCGACACCTCGATCGACCCGAACCACTGCGGCGCCTGCGGCACGCGCTGCCTCGACACGCAGCAGTGCCAGGCCGGCGCGTGCGTGCCGGCGGGGCAGCCCGGCCAGGGCACCACCGCCTGCGGCACCTCGGCGGACGGCGGCATCGTCTACCAGAACCTCCAGATCGATCCGAACAACTGCGGCGCGTGCGGCAACAAGTGCGCGAGCAGCGAGATCTGCCTCGCCGGCGCCTGCAACCCGTGCGAGTTCCAGGCCTGCAACAACGTCTGCGTCGACCTCAACACCGACCCGAACAACTGCGGCGCCTGCGGCGTGGCGGTGGCGGCGGGCGGCTCGTGCAACAACGGCACGCCCTGGACGATCCCGGTGGTGCGCATCGTGTCGCCCACCTCGATGACGGCGGTGACCCCGGGCCTCTTGCCGAGCAACTTCCCCACCATCACGGTCGCGGTCGACTCGGGCATTCGCATCCAGAGCGTGCAGGTCGTCGCGACGCTGTCGGTGGTCAGCAACGGCGTCGGCACCATCTACGTGAGCGCGCCGCTCACGCTCTCGCTGCAGACCGACGCGGACGTCTCGCCGACCGATTGGTCGTTCAGCTGGGACGCGCTGCAGCTCGCGACACAGAACGGCACCGCCTCGACGGGCGAGATGCCGGCCATCCCGGCGACCGCGCAGGGAGCGGCTCCGGCGACGATCAAGCTGGTCTTCACCGCATTCGATGAGCAGTACGTCTCCACCCGCCCGGACGCGGCGAGCCACATGTCGGCCCCGTTCACCTGGAACGGCGTCGAGGGCACCGTGCAGACGCTGCCCGTGGGCTCGATCGCCGCGCCCTCCATCGCGACCACCGGCGTGGGAGGAGGCCAGCTGCCCGCGGGCGCGTGGATCCCGCTCAACGCCGGCCCGTTGACGATCGCCGAGACGCTCAACAACGGGCTCTCGCTGCAGGCCAGCTCGAACATCGTCGGGGTCGAGTTCCACTCCGCGCCCTCGTCGGGGAGCGGCACCGAAGTGATCCTCGGCGGCGCGAACTCCGTCATTCCGCTCACGGGCGGCTCGAGCGCCTCCATCACGGTGAACCCGGGCGACCTCGGCGTCGGACCGCGCACCGTCTACGCCGACCTGGTCGACATCTTCGGCGGCCGCAACGTCGGCAGCGCAACCGTGAAGATCGTCGTCGGCGATCTGCCCACGTACACCAACAGCACGCTGCCGGTGCTGGCGCGCGGCACCGATGGCGCCGACGCGATCTGGCTGACCGGCCCCTCGCTGGCGGTCGACGGCGGAACCGCCGCGCCCTTCTATGTACAGGCCGCCAACGCGGTCGCCTCCAATGGAACGCACGTGGGCGCCGCCGCAGACAACAACGCGGTCTTCTTCGCGACCAGCATGACGGAGACCTACGAGTCGACCGGCGTGTTCGGCGTGAAGCTGGACGGCACGGTCACTCGCTTCGACGGCATCAGCACCGCCAAGGATGGCTACATCACGCCGCCGCAAGGCGTGATCTTCAACTCCATCTATCCGCAGTCGGTCAGCGGCCAGGCGCTCGCGCTCACCGACACCAGCGGCGACCTCTGGTTCGCGGCAGCTTCGCTCGACGGCGGCGACGCCGCGCCCTCGCCGGTCGACGGCGGGACGCTCTTCGCCGCCGATTCGTCGCTCGGCGGCGGGGTCGGCGCGATCCAGCAGAGCAGCTCGGGTGCGCTCTACGCGTTCGCGCGCATCCCCGGCAGCGGCAGCGTGGCGTTCGACTACGACCTCGAGATCTTCCACCCCGCGATGAACAGCGGCGCGGCCTCGCCGCACCTCAAGAGCATCGCCCTCGACGCGGGCACCACGCCGAGCGGCCTGAGCGTGTTCCCCAGCGGCGAGTTCGTCTGGCAGGAGGAGGAGAGCGCGACCGGGCGCCTCTCGCTCGGCGCCGGCCGCTACGACGGCTCGGCCACGCCTCCGGCCGACACCACCGGCGCGGCGCTCAGCGTCGCAGGCGCCGCGGCCGCGGCTCTGTCGGGCAACGTGCTGCCCATCGGCATCCAGGCGACCGGCGACTCGTACGGCAGCGCGAGCGCCTTCTTCGTTCCCAAACCGGGCATCCTCGTCGGCCTCACGCCCTCGAAGAGCACCAAGGCGTCGTCCGGGTCCATCTCGACCAGCATCCAGCCCGCGGTAAGCACCCTGCAGCCCGCGGGCAGCGAGATCATCGAGATCGACCTGACCAGCTCGCCGGCGAAGATCTACCAGCCGCTGCAGATCAACCTGGCCGGCAGCACCGCGCTGGTCGGCGACATCCCGCCTGGCGTGCTCACCCGCTATGGCTCCTTGGCGCAGCTGACGGTCAGCGACGACCTCACCAAGGTTCTCTTCGTCACCGCCGATCCGCAGACGGGCACGGCGCAGCTCACGTACACCGTGCGCCTGCTCGACCTCGCGACCGGCGCGGTCAGCAGCGTCTTCTCTTCTCCCTACCTCGACCAGACCGGCGCAGAGGGCACGCCGCACTTCCTCCACGGGATGAACAGCTACGCGTCGCTGCCGGCGGCGACGGCGCCCATCCTCATCTGGGGCGAGCGGCTCCCGGTCGCCGGAAGCAGCGGCAGCTTGGCGCAGGCGGGCAGCCCGACCAGCACCATCTACGAGCGGCTCTACTATGCGAACTACTCGAGCGGCGCGACGCCGGTGCAGATCAGCGAGCTCGGGTTCGCGCAGATCGGCAACACCAAAGTGGTGGCGGGGCAGCAGCTCATCGTCGAGAGCGTGACGGCGAATGCGCTCTTCTTCCTCGGCGATGACGGCGACGGCGAGTTCTCGCTCTACAGCCGCCCGTTCGACGGCGGCGCGAGCGCGCAGCTGCTCACCCGTGGCGTGACCAACTGGCAGCTGCGCGAGGACGTCGCGCGGCAGGTCGTGCTCCGCTCGGACGGCACGCTGCTGGCCGGCTCGCTGAGCGGAGGGGCGGCGCTCAACACCATCTACAAGAGCGACTCTGGCGGCGACCTGAACCTCGCGCTGATGCCCTTCGCAGGTCTCACCCCGGACGGCAACCACGCTTGGACGCTCGACCACGTGGGCGAGTCGTACTACGGGAACAGCGCGTTCCTCATCGACGGCACGCTGGTCACCATCGACCTGGCCAGCGGCGCGCGCACCGATTGGGGCTCGTCGTTCAACTTCGTGGTGGAACCCGGCGCGCCGGCCTTCGTGACCCTCGGCGCGGGCGCCGCAGCGCTCTACGGCATCGACCGCACCGGCGTGGACGAGGACGCGACGCGCGTCTTCTTCGCGGCCGCGCCGAACGGCACGGCGCACACCTCGGTCAATCTGCCCTTCCAGTTCCCCAACAACCTGATCGCCGGATCCACGCGCGTCTCGCTCGACTACAACGAGGCGCTCTTCATGCCGTCGCCGCAGTACACGGCCGACTTGACGGCGGACAAGACCACCGCGGCGGAGTACCTGAGCGACGACATGGTGACGGCCCCGTACCTTGGCCGGCCGCAGCCGGAGCTGACGGCGTTCGGGCCGGCGTTCCTGCCGCAGTGGGAGATCGCGAACGTGAATGGCAACGGCCTCTTCAAGCAGTTCGGCGGGGCGAGCTACTCTGCGCCGTTCACGCTGGCGGCCAGCGGGCAGATCGGCACGTACACCTCGAAGACCGGCCAGCTGGTGCGCGAGACGCCGGACTACACCCAGGTGCTCGGCCAGCTCTACGACTCGGCGACCGAGGCGTACTTCGTCGCCGCGCTCCCCGACACGGGCGTGGTGCCGCCCTCGGTGATCGCGCCGCAGTAGCTGGCGCGCGACACGGCATTCCGGGCCGGCGCGGGGAGACTCGCGCCGGCCCTTTTTTTTGCGCGCCAGCTACGCGCGCGCGGCCGCGCGGGCGACCAGCAGCAGGCCACCCGCGAGCAGTCCGAACGCGGCGAGCGGCCAGCCCCAGGCGATGCGCTGCTCGTCGTGCGCGGGGACCCAGGCGGCCCGGCGCGCGGCGGCTTCGCGGTGGTAAGGCAGCACCAGCCGCAGCACCCGCTCGACCGCGCGCTGTCCGGCGAGCGGCTCGCGCAGCGCGCGCTGGTACTCCTCCAGCCAGAGCCGCTGCGCGGTGGTCGCGCGGCGCAGGCCCTTCGACTCGAGCGCGTAGAGCGCCGCGAGCTGCTCCTGCGCGGCCGCGCCGCTGGTGAAGACGAACGCGTCGGGATCGTCGCCCTTGGCGCCGTCGAAGGAGAAGCCGGCCCCGTCGTGCATCTCCGGCACCGAGAGGTTCCAGATCAGCCGGTAGCAAGCGGGCCCCTCCCGGCTCGACTCCTCGATGAGCTCGCGCGCGAGCGACTCGATCGGACCCGCCGCTCCGCCACGCGCCATCGCCGCGCGGGCCCGCTGCGCGAAGGCGTCGTCGTCGCGCTCGAGCCCATCCAGCGCGGCCGAGAGCGCCTTCGCGGCGGGCAGCGCCGGCGCGGCCGGCCTCCCCGCCGCCTGCTCGAGCACGCGCTTGGCGAAGAGATCCTCGAGCAGCAGGTGCTGGTTCGAGATGATGTGCACGCCCAGCTGCACCAGGCTGCGGCGCGGGCCGAGCAGGCCGCCGAGCGTCTCGAGGTCGCGCGCCTCGCTCTGGAGGAACGCCGCCTCGAAGAACTCGAAGATGCCGACTTGGATGGTGTGGATCTGGTTGGAGATGTCCTGCAGGTGGTGGAAGGCGCCGCCCGCGAACGCCGCCTCGAGCCACGGATCGGGCGGCTGTCCCTCGCCGCCGTGCGCGACGATGGCGAGGTCGGTGTAGAGCTGCGCGAACTGCGCGCCCCATGAGCGCGCGTCGGGCGGCACGGCGAAGCGGCGCGGGTCGGACTTGAGCACTTCGGGATCGTCGGAGAGCGGGCCGGGCAAGAGGCCGTAGTGCGCGTGCCCCTGGCTGGAGAGGCCGCTCACCGGACCCAGCGCGAGCGTCGCCGGATCGTACGGCAGCGGCAGGCCGTCGGCGCCGCGCACGATCTGCCGCTGCGCATCGCGCTGGAAGCGATTCTGGTTGCGCCCGTCGTCGTCGGGCCAGCGCGAGGCGGGCGCGAGGATCTCCGCGCGCAGCGGCCGCGCGCCGCCGGGCGCGTCGTCGATGCCGTGCACCGTCGCGGCCGGGTCGAGCATGAGCAGCTCCTTGAACGACCAGGCGTCGAGCGATTCCACGGAGGGAAAGCGGGCGAGGAATGCGGCGCGCAGCGCGGCGTCGTCGCAGCGCGAGGCGAGCTGCCAGAAGCGCGCGCGGTACGCCGTCAGCCCGGCCGCGCCAGGAGCGGTCACGCGCTCGCCCAGCCACTCGGCGCGGCCGGCGAACGCGCGCTGGGTCAGGTACGCGTGGACCGCCTCGTTGTAGGCCTGCGCGCGGGGCGCGGCGAGAGCTGCGAGCAGCGTGAGCGAAGCCAGAGCGCGGCGCATCCCTTCACGCTAGCGCGAAAACGGCGCCGCTCGAGGGCCTGGGCCGCGCCGTCAGACCGGCATCAGGCTCGCGGCGCGCTCGCGTGCGCGATGAGCGCGCGGGCATGCTCGACGATCGCGCGCAGCCGCGGCAGCCCCTCGGCGCTGCGCGCGCCCGGCCACATCAGGTCGCGGCCATTGCAGCGCAGGACCGCGCCAGTGCGGGCCGCGCGCGTCGGCTGCGACGCGAAGAGCTTCGCGTCGGCCTCGCTGAACTCGTGCGGCTCGTCGGGCAGGAGCACCAGCTGCGGATCGAGCCCCTGCACCTCCTCGAGCGTCACCCGCGGATAGCGCGTGTCGCGCTTGCCGACCTGCTCGTCGCTGAGCGCCTCGGCGCGGCCCAGATCGGCCGCGAGCGGATAGCGGCGGCGCCGCTCGGCGAAGAGGTTCTGCGCGCCCGCCAGCCGCAGCGCATCGCTCACGAAGGTCTCCCCCGAGATGGTCATCAGCGGCTCCATCCAGATGGGCAGGAAGGTCGCGAGCGGCGCGCGACCCTCGCGCGCATCGGCGGCGAGAAGCGACTCGGCCTGCTTGAGCCCCGCGTAGGCCGCGCCCACCGCGGACTTCGCGCGCGCGTCGCCGGCCAGCTCGAGCAGGCGCGCGAGCCGCGCCAGGTGCGAGACGCCCTCGCCCACCGTGCGCGGGAACGAGATGAAGACCGGGATGTGCCGCTCGGCGAGCAGCTTGAGGATGCCGCGCGCGTTCTCCTCCTGGTTCATCAGCACCAGGTCGGGCGAGAGCGCGGCGATGCGCTCGATGTCCGCGTCCTTGGTGCCGCCCACGCGCGGCAGCGACTTCGCCTCGGCGGGCTCGACGCAGTAGTCGGTCGCGCCCACCACGCGCGCGCCGGCGCCCAGCGCGAACAGGTTCTGCGTCTCGCTCGGCACCAGCGAGACGATGCGCTCGGGCGCGCGCGGGAGGATCAGCTCTCGCTGCAGGTCATCGACAACATGGAGCGTGGGCATCTAGAACCCTGGGCGGTCAGGCGTGGAGCGGCAAGCTCTACCGCAAGAGCGCCCCGGCGCTCACAGGAGAAACGAATGCGCGCCATCGTGGTGGAACAGCCGGGCGGCCCGGAGGCGATGCAGCTCGGCACGATGCCCGAGCCTTCGCTGCACCCGGGCGATCTGCTCATCGACGTGCGCGCGGCCGGCGTCAACCGGGCCGACCTGCTGCAGCGGATGGGCTTCTATCCGCCGCCCGAAGGCGAGAGCGGGATCCTCGGCCTCGAGGTCGCCGGAGAGGTGATCTCGGCCGCGCCAGGAGCGGACGGCGCTGGCCCGCTCGGCGCGACGTACCAGCGCGGCGACCGGGTGATGGCGCTGCTGGCGGGCGGCGGCTACGCCGAGCGGGTCCGGGTGCCGGCCGCGCAGGCGCTGCGCATCCCCGACGGGCTCCCCTTCGCGCAGGCGGCGGCCATCCCCGAGGCGTTCCTCACCGCGTGGCAGAACTTGATGCTGCTCGGCGGCCTCCAGCGCGGCGAAGTGGCGGTGGTGCACGCGGCGGGCAGCGGTGTGGGCACCGCCGCGCTGCAGATCTGCCGCGGCGTCGCCTCGGCGGTGTTCGCGACCGCCTCGGCGGGCAAGCTCGCGGCGCTGCGCGGCTTCGGCGCGACCCACGTCATCGATCGAGAACAGGTCCCCCAGACGCTGGCCAGCGCGATCCGCGACGGGGCCGGGCGCGGCGCCGACGTGATCCTCGATCTGGTCGGCGGCAGCTACCTTGAGGCGAACATCGAGGCGCTCGAGATGCACGGCCGGCTCGTCTGCATCGCCACCCAAGGTGGCCTGCGCGGCGAGCTCGATCTGCTCGCGTTGATGCACAAGCGGCTGCGCGTGATCGGCTCGACGCTGCGCACGCGCACCGCCAGTGAGAAAGCGCAGTTGTGCGACGACTTCGCGCGGCGCGCGCTGCCCCGCTTCGCGCGCGGCGAGCTGCGGCCGGTGCTGGCCCGCTGCTTCCCGCTCGCCGAGGCGCCGGCGGCCCACGCGCTGCTGGCGAGCAACGGGGTGGTCGGCAAGATCGTGCTGGAGATGTGAGCCACGCCGCCTGAAAAGATTGTCGCGCGCCTCGATCAAGCCGATCATCGCAGCGTGGCCACGACCATCCTCATCGCCGACGACAGCCCGACCATCCGCGGCTTCGTGCGGCTCGTGCTGCGCAGCCTTGGCGAGCCCTTCGAGCTGTTGGAGGCGGAGGACGGCGCGCAGGCGATCGAGCGCGCCCGCAGCACGCTGCCGACGCTCGCGCTGATCGACCTGCACATGCCGGGCACCGACGGGCTGGCCGCGCTGCGCTCGCTCCGCGCGGACGCCGACCCGCGCCTCGCCGCGCTGCCGGTCTACCTGCTCACCGCCGAGCGCAACGAGGAGCTGCGCGAAGCCTGCGCGCAGGCGGGCGCCACCGGCTTCATCGACAAGCCGCTCAAGCCGGGCGCGCTGCTCGAGTCGGTGCGGCGCGCGCTCACCGCGGCGGGCGCGCCGTGAGCCTGCCCGCGCTGCTGCTCGTCGACGACAGCGAGGCGGTGCTCGCGTTCGGTCGCGCGGCGCTCTCGGGCCACTATCAGATCCACACCGCGCAGAGCGGCGTCGAGGCGCTGGCCAAGCTCGGGCGGCTGCGGCCGGCGGCGGTGCTGCTCGACCTCTCGATGCCGCAGATGGACGGCGACGAGGTGCTCATCCGGATGAAACGCGACCCGCTGCTCGCGCGCGTGCCGGTGGTGATTCTCTCCTCGGAGAAGGGCCGCGCGGCCGCTTGCCTCGCGGCCGGCGCCGCGTCGTTCATCGCCAAGCCGGCGCGCGCCGCGGAGCTGCTGGCGGGCGTCAACCGCGCCGTCGAGGAGGCCGAGCTGGCGGCGCGCGCGGGCGCGCGCTCGGTGCTGCTGATCGAGGCCGGCTCGCGCACCCTCGCGCTCGCGCTGGAGAGCATCGTCGCGGTCGTCGAGCAGCCCGCCGTGGAAGCGCTCGACCACGGACCCGACTACTTGCGCGAGCGGCTGGTGCTCTGGGGCGAGCCGCTGCCGGTGCTCGACCTGCCGCGGCGCCTGGGCGTGGAGCATTCGCGGCGCCTCGAGGAGCGGCAGCTGGTGGTGGTGCGCGACGCGGCGGTGCGGCTCGCGCTCTGCGTCGATCGCGTACACGACCCGGAGGAGCTGCCGGCCTCGGCGCTGCAGGCCGCTCCCAGCGCGGCCGCGGCGACCGCGGGCCTGTTTCCCGATGGCCTCACCGGGCTGGCGCGCAGCTCGCTCGGAGAGGTCGCGCTCATCGGCCTCGCCGCGCTGCTCTCGCCCGCGCAGCTCGCCGAGATGGCGGGAGCGGCGCGATGAACGATCTGCGCTCCGACGAGGCGCCGCTCGATGAGCAGCTGCTGGAGGCGCTGCGCGACGCGGCGTCCGCGGCCACCGGCTTTTCACACGAGGCGATCCTCGGCGACGCGCTGGCCCGCAGCGCGCGCGAGCTGCTCCACTCCTGCCCGCGAGACGAGCTGATCTCGCGCGCCCACCTGCGCGACGCGGAGCTGTGCCGCGCGCTCTCGCAGGCGGTGGTGGTCGGCGAGACGTTCTTCTTCCGCCAGCCCGAGCATTTCCGCTTCATCGAGGAGGAGCTGGTGCCGCGCTGGCTTTCGCGCGGCGCCCGGCACATCCGCGCCTGGAGCGCCGGCTGCGCCACCGGAGAGGAGGCCTTCTCGCTCGCCGCCTCGCTGCAGCAGGCGCTGGCCGACGCGCACGCGCCGCACGTCTCCATCGATGTGTTGGGTACCGATATTTTGCACCGCAACCTTCTCGTCGCGCACGCCGCCACCTATGGCGCCTGGTCGCAGCGCGCCTCGGCCCCGTTGCGCGCGCCGCTCTTCCGGCCCGTCTCCGCCGCGCCCGGCGCGCCCCCGCAGGTGCGCGTCCTCGACCGCGTGCGCGACGTGGTCCGCTTCGCCGGGCACAACCTGCTCGAGCCGCTCCCGTCCGGCGAGGAGACGCCGTTCGATCTGATCCTCTGCCGCAACGTGCTGGTCTACTTCTCGCCGGAGGCGGCGCGGCGCGCGCTGGCGAACCTGGCGGCGGCGCTCGCCGACGACGGCCTGCTGCTGCTCGGCTCGATGGACCTCAACGTGGCGCCGCTCGGCCTGGTGCGCGAAGGAACTCCGGAGTCGCTCATCTTCCGCAAGCGCCCGCCCGCGAACGAGCCCGCGCTTGCTTCGCCAGCGCCCGCCGCCGATCCCCTCGCGGCGCAGCCCGCATCGGTGGCACCGCAATCATTGGTACACCAACGACTTGCGCTGCATCTACAGGCGCTCCACCAGCTCGAGAAGAACCAGCTGCCCGAGGCGGAGCAGACCCTGCGGGCGCTGGTGGTGCTGGCGCCCGACTACCTACCCGGCCTCTTCGAGCGCGCCCTCCTGCACGGGCGCCGCGGTGAGCCCGCTGCCGCCGCGTCGCTGATGCGCGAGGTTCGCCGCCGCGCGCTCCAGCTCGAGCCCGGCGCGCACGTGGCCGGGCTGGAGACGCTCGACGCGCGCTTCTACGTCGAGTCGGCCGAAGCGTTTTTGCGCGGGCCCGGAGGGGGCGCGTGAGCCACGGGACGAGCCCCGACGCAGCCGCGAGCCTGGCCGACGCGGAGGTCCGCGCGCTGCTCGAGCTGCGCGCCGAGCGGCTGCGTCGGCCACGGCCCGCCCCCGACGACGACCGGCTGCTCTGGGCCGCCGAGTTCCCCATCGGGGACGAGCGCTACGCGATCCCGCTCGATTCGCTGCGCGCCGCGGTGCCGCTGCGGATGGTGACGCCGGTGCCGCTCTCGCCGCCGCACCTGATTGGCATCCTGCGCTTTCAAGGGCAGGTGGTGAGCGCGCTCTCGCTCTCGGCGCTGCTCGGCGGCCGCGGCTGGCGCGACGATCCCGCGGTGCTGCTGGTGGTCGATCCGGGCATCGGCCGGCTGATCGCGCTCGACTGCGAACAGATCCCCAAGCCCGTGGCGCTGCCGCTCGGGGCGGTCGAGAGCGCACGTGCGCAGTCGATGGGTCCCTCGGTGGGCCTCACGCTGCCCTCGGGCGCGCGGCTGCATCTGCTCGAGCTGCGGCGGCTGATCGGCCGGATGGCGCACGCGGGGCAGCCGTGAGTGACCCGGTGCGCGACCCCGAGCTCGATCCGCTGCTCGCGCAGCTGCTCGCCGGCTTCGTCGACGAGGCGGAGGAGATCGCCGCGCGGCTGACGCTGCACCTGCTCGAGCTGGAGCGGCGCGGCGGCGGGCGCGCCTTCGACGATCTCGCGCGCGGCCTGCACACGCTCAAAGGGAGCGCCGCGACGCTCGGCCTCGACGCGCTCTCGCAGCTCGCGCACCGCATGGAGGACGCGCTGCTGCCGCTGCGCGGCCGCTCCGGGCCGCTGCCGGGGCCCATCGCCGACGCGCTCCTGCGCTCGCTCGATGCGTTTCTCGCGCAGCTGCGCCACCTGGCGGGCCGCGCGGCCGAGGGGCGCGATCTGGCGGCGGCGCACGAGCTGCTCGCGCAGGCGGAGCAGGCGGTGGCGAGCGCGCCGGTCGAGCCGGTCCGCACCGACGTGGCCTGGCGCGCCCACGCGCTGCGGCCCCGGGAGAGCCCGCGCGCAGAGCCGGCGCGGCCGCGCGCAGAGCCGCTCGCCGAGCCGCGCGCGGAGCCGGGTCGCGTTCGCGCGCAGCAGGAGATCACGCCCGCGCCGCGCCCGCTCGCCGAGCCCGCGCCGCTCGCCGAGGCGCCGCGCGCGAAACTGTCGGAGCCGCCCGCGCCCGGCTCCGAGCCTCCCGCGCCGCGCGGGTTCGATCCCGAGGCGCCGCGTTCGAGCGAAGACGGCTGGCGCGTCGGCGCGGCCCAAGTGACCGGCCTCTTGCAAGAGGCCGAGCGGCTGCGCGAGCTGCGGCTGCGCATCGACGAGCGGCGCCGCGAAGTGGATCGCGCGCTCGCCCTCCTCAACCAGCTCGGCCCGCGCCCGGAGACGGCGGAGGCCCGCTCGCAGCTCATCACCAGCTCGCGCGCGCTCGGCGCGGACTCGGAAGAAGCGGCGGACGTGCTCGCCTCGCTCGAGGAGGGGCTCAAGTCGATCACCACACTGCCCATCCGCACGGTGCTCGAGCCGCTGCGCCGCGCGGTGCGCGACCTCTGCCGCGCGCAGGGCAAGGAGGCGCGGCTCGCGGTGGTGGGCGCGGAGGTCTCGCTCGATCGCCGCGTGCTGGAGGGTCTGCGCGCGCCGCTCTTGCACCTGGTGCGCAACGCGGTCGATCACGGCCTCGAGCTCCCGGCCGCGCGGGAGGCGGCTGGCAAGCACCGAGAGGGCGCGATCACCGTGCGCGTCGAGCAGCAGGGCAACATGCTCTTCCTCGAGATCGCCGACGACGGCCGCGGCCTCGATGTCACCGCCATCCGCGCGGCGGCGCTCCAGCGCGGCATCGCCACCGAGGCGGAGCTGGCGCAGCTCAACGACGCGCAGCTGCAGCAGCTGATCTTCCGGCCCAACCTGACCACGCGCACCGAGGTGACGCAGCTCTCGGGGCGCGGCGTGGGGCTCGATGTCGCGCGCACGCAGCTGCTCGCGCTGCGCGGCCAGATCGAGGCGCAGAGCGTGCCCGGACAGGGGACCCGCTTTCTGCTCACGCTGCCGGCCGACCTGGGCAGCTCGCCAGTGCTGGTGCTGCGCGTGGGCGAGCAGCAGTTCGGCCTGCCGATGGCGGCGATCGAATCGTCGTGCGCGGCGCGCGCGCGGGACCTGCGCGCCGGCCACGGCCGCATGCAGCTGGTGCACCGCGAGCAGCTCATTCCGCTCCACGATCTCGGCGCGCTGCTCGGCCTGCGGCAGCCGGCGACGCCAGCCGACGGCGCGCCGCTGCTCATCCTCTTGCGCAACGGCCTGCGCATCGGGCTCGCGGTCGACGAGGTGGTCGGCGACAAGGAGCTGTTCATCCGCGCGCTGCCGCCCGAGGTGCGCGAGCTGGCGACCTGGCAGGGCGCGGCGACGCTCGCGCGCGGCGAGCTGGTGCTGGTGCTGCGGCCCGACTGGATCGGCCAGGCCATCGCCGAGGGACCGCGCGCGGCCGCCGCAGGCAAGCGCGCGCTGGTGGTCGACGACTCGCTCACCGCGCGCGCCATCCACCGCAGCGCGCTCGAGTCGGGCGGCTGGAGCGTGCACACCGCCGCGAGCGGGGAGCAGGCGCTCGAGCAGCTGCGCGCGAGCGGCGCCGCGCGCTACGACGTGCTGGTGGCCGACATAGGAATGGTGCCGATGGACGGGCTCGCGCTCACCCGCGCCATCCGCCAGAGCCCCGCCGGGCGCGCGCTGCCGATCATCCTCGTCTCCGCGCTCGACGGCGAGGCCGACCGCGCGCGCGGCGAGGCGTCCGGCGCCGACAGCTTCCTGAGCAAGCGCGACTGCGCCTCGGGCCGGCTCCTCCACGAGGTGACCGCGGTCCTCGCGCGGCGCAAGGGGTCCGCATGAGCGCGACGGTGCGCGTGCTCATCGCCGACGACTCGCCCACCGTGCGCCAGGTGCTCGCGCTGCTGCTCGCGGGCGAGGTGCGCATCGAGCTGGTCGGGCAGGCGCGCGACGGCGCCGAGGCGGTCGCGCTCGCCACCCAGCTGCGGCCCGACGTGATGACGATGGACATCGAGATGCCGGTCCTCGACGGACTCGGCGCCATCGAGCAGATCATGGAGCGCTGCCCCACGCGCATCCTCGTCGTCTGCGCGGCGGCGCAGGAGCGGCTGCTCGACCTCTCGTTCCGCGCCATCGCCGCGGGCGCGCTCGAGCTGCTCGCCAAGCCAGCGGTGGCCGACGGCGACAGCGACGAGCAGCAGGGCGAGCGGCTGCGCAAGTTCGGCGAGGCGGTGCGCCGCGCGATCTTGTTGATGGCCGAGGTGCCGGTGGTGCGCCGCCCGCGGCCGGCCGGCCGCTCGAGCGAGCCGACGGCGCGCACGCAGCGAGTGGATGCGATCGGCATCGCCGCCTCGACCGGCGGCCCGCCCGCGCTGGCGCTGCTGCTGGGCGCGCTGCCTGCGAGCTTGCCGGTGCCCATCCTGATCGCGCAGCACATCGCGCCCGGCTTCTCCGAGGGCCTGATGCGCTGGCTGGCGCGCAGCTGCGCCCTGCCCGTCCGCGCCGCGCGCGACGGCGCGGCGTGCGAGCCAGGGACGATCTATCTGCCGCCCGAAGGCTGCGACCTGCTCGTCGACCGCGCGCGCGGTCTGCGCACGCCGCTCGCCAGCGGCCCGCACCGCCCCTCGGCGAATCTGCTGTTCAGCTCGCTCGCGACCGCCTACGGCGCGCGCGCCGCCGGCTTCATCCTCACCGGCATGGGCGATGACGGCACCGAGGGCCTGCTCGCGCTGCGCCGCGCGGGCGGCCCCACCTTCGCGCAAGAAGAGCCGAGCTGCGCTGTCTTTGGAATGCCCCGGGCCGCGCAGGACGCGGGCGCGGTGAACGAGCTGGTCTCTCTCGAGCGCATGTCGCGGCTCATCGTGGAGCTCTCATGAACGACAAGACGGAAACGCGGGCCGGCAGCCGCTGGTTTGATCAGCTGCTCGTCAAGGTGACCGCGCTGACCATCTTCAGCCTCACCGGTTTCGCGCTGGTGATCGCGGCCATCGACGTGAACTACTTCCGCGAGGTCCTCCGCCGCGACGCGCTCAGCCGCGGCAAGGCCATCTCCACCACGCTCGCCAACGCGCTGGTCGAGATGCCCGACACGGCCATCGCCGCGACCATCCTGAACGTGCGCCGCGAAGCGGGCCTCGCCTACGTCGAGGTGGTGAACCCGAACGGCGCGATCCTCTCGCACACCTTCGACGGCCACCCGCCCGCGCAGGACCCGCGCATCCTGCGCGAGAGCGAGCAGGCCTCGGACAACCTGATTGACGGCGTGCGCATCCTGGATGTGCCGGCGCTCTCGGCGTCGGGCGCGATCGTCCACGTCGGCATCGACCCGGCCGAGGCGGAGGCGCGCATCCGCGAGTCGAAGACGCGCATCCTGATCGCCACGCTGGTCGCGCTCTTCATCGGCTGGCTGATCGCCGCGTTCGTCGGCCGCCGGCTGACGCTGCCGCTGCGGCGGCTCACCCACCTCGCGTCCAAGGTGGTCGAGGGCGATCTCACCGTCGAGGTCGAGGTCGACGCACGCGGCGAAGTGGGCGAGCTGGCGGCCGCGTTCGCGCAGATGGTCGCGCGCCTCAAGCAGGTGGTCGGCGCGCTGCAAGACTCCGTCGAGCTGCTCAGCGAGGCCGGCCGCGAGCTGTCGAGCTCGACCGCCGAGCAGAGCGAGACCATCACCAAGCAGGCGACCGCGCTGCAAGAGACGCAGGTGACCGCGCAGGAGATCAAGCAGACCTCGCTGCTGGCGGCGCAGAAGGCGGAGATGGTCATCCGCCTCGCGGAGAAGGCCGACAGCGTCTCCAGCCAGGGCGAGCTCGCCATCGAGCGCAGCCTCGGCGGCCTCACCGACATCCGCTCGCAGGTCGACGAGATCGCCACCAAGATCGCCACGCTCTCCGATCGCACGCAGCAGATCGGCTCGATCACCGCGACCGTGAAGGACCTGGCCGACCAGTCGAACATGCTCGCGCTCAACGCCGCCATCGAAGCGGTACGCTCGGGCGAGCATGGCAAGGGCTTCTCCGTCGTCGCGCGTGAGATCCGCTCGCTCGCCGACCAGTCGATCCAGGCGACCAACCGCGTGCGCGAGATCTTGAACGACATCGGCTCCGCGATTCACTCGACGGTGGCGGTCGCTGAGCGCGGCTCGCAGAAGATCGACGGCGGCCTGCTGCAAGTACGCAGCTCGGGCGAGAACCTGCGGGAGCTCTCCGGGATCGTGAAGGACAACTCCGCCGCCGTCCGCCAGATCGCCGCGGCCGTCTCGCAGCAGAACGCGGGCATCACGCAGATCTTCGGCGCGGTGACCGACCAGACACGGATGATGGACGAGACGATGCGGCGCTTGGAGACGACCACCGCCGCCGCCGAGGTGCTGCAGAGCCTCTCGCAGCGCGTGTCAGACGTGCTCAAGGGCTTCAAGGTCTAGAGCACATCTACGCGACGCGGACCTGGTTGCGCCCGCGCTGCTTCGCCTCGAACAGGGCCGCGTCGGCGCGGCCGAGCAGCGACTGCGGCGTGTCGCCGTGCTGGAACGCGGCCAGCCCGATGCTCACCGTGCAGGAGACCGCGAGGTCGCCGCCCGCGAGCGCGGGGACGATGAACTGGTGCCGCTCGATCCGCTCGCGCAGGCGGTCGGTGATGATCGCCGCCTCTGGCGCGGCCGATTCGATGAGCAGGAAGCCGAACTCCTCGCCGCCGAAGCGCGCGACCACGTCGGTCGAGCGCACCGACGCGGTGAGGATGCTCGCCAGGTGCGCGAGCACCGCGTCGCCAGCCGGGTGCCCGAAGGTGTCGTTGACGCGCTTGAAGTGATCGATGTCGAGCATGCCCAGCGTCATCTCGTTGCCGTAGCGCTTGGTGCGGACGATCTCCTGCTCGATGCGCGTCTTGAAATACTTGTTGTTGTAGCAGCGGGTCAGGCCGTCGCGGACCGCCATCTCGCGCAGCTCGGAGAGGCGCTGCAGATGCGAACGCACGCGCGCCACCAGCTCCTGCGGCTCGAACGGCTTGGCGACGTAGTCGTTGCCGCCGACCTGCAGCCCGCGCACGCGCTGCTCCACGTCGCCCTTGCGGGTGACGAAGATGATCGGCGTCAGCTGCAGCGACGGGTGCGCGCGGATCTGCTGGCAGAGCGCGAAGCCGTCCTGCTCGGGCATCACCACGTCGAGGATGATCAGGTCCGGGTGCTCGCCCTCGATCACCTCGAGCGCGCGCAGCGGCTCGCAGCAGTAGGAGCTGGCGAAGCCGGCACTGCGCAGCACGGTGTCGACCAGCCGCGCGGAGAACGGATCGTCGTCGACCACCAGGATGCGCGAGGGGCGATCCTCCACGGCGATGCCGGGGAGCAGCTCGGGCAGCTCGGTCTTCACCTGCGCGCGCGCTTCGGCGCTCTCGTCGAGCACCTCGGCGATGCCGGCGAGGCCGTCGGAGAAGAGGCGCAGCGCGGTCGCGTCGGCGTGCAGCGCGCGCTCGGCGAGCAGGTCGGCGGCGCTCTCGCAGACGGCAGCGAGCCGGCCCAGGAGCGGCAGCCCGACCGACGCGGCGGTGCCGGCGATGCGATGGAAGAAGGTGCGCAGGTCGGCGAGCGCCCTGGCGTCGGCGCCGTCCTTGCGCAGCCGCTCCACCCACGCGCGCGCGCGCTGCGCGCCCTCGGAGAGCTCGCGCAGGAACAGCTCGCGCAGCTGCCGGCCTTCATCGCCGGTGAGTTCGGCTGACATGGAGGCGAACTTATAGCAGGCTCCCCGCGCCCATGATCGACGTGACCCAGCTGCGCAAGACGTACCGCGTGCACCAGCGAGAGCCCGGCCTGAAGGCGGCGCTGCGCTCGCTCCTGCGCCGGCCCACCGAGGAGGTGCGCGCGGTCGACGGCATCTCCTTCCACATCGGCGACGGCGAGCGCGTGGGGTTCCTCGGCCCCAACGGCGCAGGCAAGACCACCACGCTGAAGATGCTCGCGGGGCTGCTCCACCCGAGCGCGGGCACCGTCGCGGTCGATGGCTTCAGGCCGCAGGAGCGCCAGCGCGCGTTCTTGAAGACCATCACGCTGGTGATGGGCCAGAAGCAGCAGCTGCTCTGGGACCTGCCGCCGAGCGAGACATTCCTGCTCAACCGCGCGCTCTACGACGTACCGGAGACGGAGTTTCGCGAGACGCTCGGCGAGCTCACCCAACTGTTGGAGCTACAATCGTTGGTGTCCAAACCAACGCGGCAGCTCTCGCTGGGCGAGCGGATGAAGTGCGAGCTGGCGGCGGCGCTCCTGCACCGGCCGAAGGTGCTCTTCCTCGACGAGCCGACCATCGGCCTCGACGTCGCGATGCAGGCGGTGGTGCGCGATTTCATCCGCGCCTACAACGAGCGGTTCGGCGCGACGGTGCTGCTCACCAGCCACGACATGGACGACGTCGCCGCGCTCTGCCCGCGCGTCATCGTCATCGATCACGGCCGCCTCATCTGGGACGGCGCGCTCGAGGATCTGGTCAAGAAGGTGCAGCCGCACAAACAGATCCGCCTGCGCCTCTCGCGCCCGGTCGACGCGAGCGACCTCGCCCGGCTCGGCCGCGTGGTCGAGCACACCGCGACCGCGGTGGCGCTGCAAGTTCCGCAGAGCGAGCTGCAGGCGGTGGTGGCCCAGGTGCTCAGCGCGCTGCCGCTGGTCGACCTCACCGTCGAGGATCCGCCGCTCGAAGAGGTGATGCGCGATCTCTTCGCCGGCGCGGTGCCGGACGCTGGCGCGGCTCCCGCGCAGGGCGCCGCGTGAGCGCCGGCGCCGATATGTTGCATCCCAACGATCTCCGCCCGCCCCCGCCCAGAGCGGACATGCGCGATCCACGCGGCGACACCACCGGCGCGTTGCGCCACGCGCTGCGCGCGCTCCCGGCGCTCTTGCACACCGGCTTCGCCTCGGTGCTCGCCTACCGCGCCGAGATCCTCATCTGGATGTTCGCGACTAACATGCCGCTGGTGATGCTCGCGCTCTGGTCGGCGGTGGCGCGCTCGGGCCCCGTCGCCGGCTACACGCCCGACGCCTTCACCGCTTACTACCTGGCGACGCTGCTGGTGCGCCTGCTCACCGGCTGCTGGGTGGTCTACGAGCTGACGATGGAGATCCGCCAGGGCACGCTGGCGATGCGGCTGCTCCGCCCGATCCACCCGCTGCTCGCCCACGCCGCCGAAAACGCGGCCGCGACGCCGGTGCGGCTGCTGGTCTGCACGCCGCTCATCGCCGTCTTCGTCTACACCTCGCACCGCGCGGTCACGCACGACTGGCTGCTCTGGCTGCTGGTGCCCGTCGCCATCGCCGGCGCCTGGCTGATCATCTTCGGCGTGATGGCGATCGTCGGCACGCTGGCGCTCTTCGTCGAGAGCGCGATGGGCCTCTTCCAGCTCTGGCTCGGCCTCTCCGGCGTGCTCTCCGGCTATCTGGTGCCGCTCGATCTCTTCCCCGCGCGCGTGCGCGATCTCGCCAACGTGCTGCCGTTCCGCTTCACGCTCTCGTACCCGGTCGAGCTGATGCTGGGCCGGCTCGACCGCGCGCACGCACTGCAGCTCTTGGGCGCGCAGTGGGCCTACGTCGCGCTCTTCTTCGCGGGCACCATGCTGCTCTGGCGAAAAGGCATGCAGCGCTTCGGAGCGTTCGGTGGATAGCGCTGCGGGCCGCGCCCCGCCTGCTCCCGCGCGTTCGTCCGGGTTTCGCCGCGGACACGGCCTGCGCGTGATGCGGGCGCTCGCGCGCGCCTCGGTGGCGATGACGCTGCAGTACCGCATCGAGGCGCTGGGTGAAGCGCTGCTCTCGCTGCTCTGGCTCGCCACCGCGCTGGTGCCGATCTGGGTGGTCTTCGGCAACCGGCCCGCCGTCGAGGGCTGGAGCTACCCGGAGATGCTGCTCGTCATCGCCTGGTTCACGCTGCTCAAGTCGTTCCTCGAGGGGACGATCAACCCGAGCCTGCTCACCGTCATCGCGCACGTGCGGCAGGGCACGCTCGACTTCGTGCTCCTCAAGCCAGCCGACGCGCAGCTGCTCGTCTCGTTCAGCAAGGTCGAGCCGGCCAAGCTGGTCGACTTCGCCTCCTCGCTCGCGCTCTTCGCGTGGGCGCTGCACAAGTTGCACCGCGTGCCCTCGCTGCTCGAGCTGGGGGCGGCGCTGCTGCTGCTGGGCGCGGGCCTCGCGGTGCTCTACTCGATCGCCATCCTGGTCATCTCGATCGCGTTCGTCGCGGTGCGCGTCGACAACCTGATCTTCCTCTTCGGCTCGATCTTCGATCTCGCGCGCTGGCCGAGCACCATCTTCCGCGGCGCGCTCGCGTTCGTCTTCACCTACGTGCTGCCGCTGGCGCTGATGACCACGTATCCGGCGCTCGCGCTCTTGGGGAAGCTGAGCGTCCAGACCGCGCTGGGCGCGCTCGCGGGCGCCGCGGGGTTCGCGCTCGCGGCGCGGCTCGCCTGGATCTCGTCGCTGCGCAAGTACACCAGCGCGAGCTCGTAGCGCTTCGAGCTGGCGGTGCGCAGCCGCGAGAGAAGAGTCGCGCCGACGCGGCTACCAGCGGTGGTACGCGGGATGACCCTCTTCGACGGCGACGAAGGTGCCACGGCAGGTCGCGGTGAGCTTGCCTTTGCACTCGAGCTTCGCTTCGACCACCGCGCGCTTCTGGTCGTCGCTCAGCTCGACCACGCGCGCGGTGATGATCACGTCGGCGTCCATCGGCGTTGGCCGCTTGAGCGTCACCGCAAACTCCGCGGTCACCGTGCAGGGCGGGCTCGACGCGCCAGTCGCGGCCATGAGGGTCGCGCAGGCGGCCCAGTTCGAATGGCAGTCGAGCAACGCGCCGCAGATGCCGCCGTTGAGCACGCCGGGAAAGGCCTGGTGGTGCTCCTCGGGGCGGAAGGTAGCGACGAACGCATCGCCGCTGGGAAAGCTGCGGATGCGCAGCCCCTTCGGGTTGGCCGGGCCGCAGCCGAAACACTGGTTGTGCGGGGCGTAGCGCTCTTGCAGGGACAGCGAGGTGGCGTCGCTCATGCGGCGTGTCTAGCAGGAAATCGGCGCGGGGAAAGCCGGCAAGGCGGCTACAGTCCGTGCCTTGCCTGCCTCGACGCCAACGCGGCCGCTTGCGCCGCTGCCCATCGACGAAGCGCTGCCGGAGATCGTCGCGGCGCTGCGGCGGAGCGCGTGCCTCGTCATCGAGGCGCCGCCGGGCGCGGGCAAGACGACGCGGGTCCCTCCGGCGCTGCTCGACGCCGGCATCGTTGGGACCCAACAGATCCTGGTGCTCGAGCCGCGGCGGGTGGCGGCGCGCCTCTCGGCGAGGCGGGTGGCCGACGAGCGCGGCGAGCGGGTGGGCGAGACCGTCGGCTACCAGGTGCGCTTCGACGATCAGTCCTCGGAGAAAACGCGCATTTTGTACATAACCGAAGGGTTATTTGCGCGGCGGCTGCTCGACGGCCCGAAGCTGCCCGGCGTCGGCGCGGTGATCCTCGACGAGTTCCACGAGCGGCACTTGCAGACCGACCTGGCGCTGGCGGCGACGCTGCGGCTCATCCGCTCGGGCGCGCGGCCGGACCTGAAGCTCATCGCCATGTCGGCCACGCTCGACGCGAGCGCGCTCGCCGAGCACCTGCGCTGCCCGTCGGTGCGCAGCGAGGGGCGGCGCTTCCCCGTCGAGGTGGAGCACCTGGAGCAGCCGGACGAGCGGCGGCTCGAGGAGCAGGTCACCTCGGCGCTGCGCCGGCTGACAGTGCCCGGAACGTCGGGCGATCTGCTCGTCTTCCTGCCGGGCGCGGGAGAGATCCGCCGCGCGATCGACGCGAGCGCGGAGCTGGCCAGCCAGCGCGGCTTCGCGCTCCTGCCGCTGCACGGAGACCTTTCGCCCGAGGAGCAGGATCGCGCGATCGCGCGCGGGGCGCGGCGCCGCGCGATCCTCGCCACCAACGTCGCCGAGACGAGCGTGACCATCGACGGGGTGACCGCGGTGATCGACTCGGGGCTGGCGCGCATCGCCGGCCACTCGCCCTGGACCGGGTTGCCCACGCTCAAGGTCGGCAAGATCTCGCAGGCCTCGGCCGAGCAGCGCGCCGGCCGCGCGGGGCGCACCGCGCCGGGCTTCTGCCTGCGCCTCTACACGCGGCACGACTACGCGACCCGGCCGGGCCACCACCCGGCCGAGGTGGAGCGGCTCGATCTCGCCGAGCTGGTCCTCTCGCTGCGCGCGCAGGGCATCGACCCGCGCGCCCTTCCCTGGCTCGACGCGCCCGACGAGCACGCGCTGCAGGCCGCCGAGGAGCTGCTCGCGCGGCTGGGCCTGGTGGCGAAGGGCGGCGCGGTCTCGCCGCTCGGACGCGCGGCGGTGCAGCTGCCGCTCCACCCTCGGCTCGCGCGCCTGGTGCTGGAGGCGAACCTGCGCGGCGCCGGCGACGAAGGCTGCGCGCTGGCTGCCATCTTGAGCGATCGCGATCTCCGCTCGCGCGAGGGCCGTGAGCGGGCCGGCCCGACCGGCGCGTCCGATCTCACTGAGCTGGGCGATCTGCTGCGCCAGGCGCGCATCGCGCGATTCGATCCGCAGCGGACCCGAGCGCTCGGCCTCGATGTCGGCGCGGCCCGCCGGGTCGATCAAGCGCGCGCGCAGCTTCTCCGCTCGCTGCCGCGCGACGCCCGCGCCGCGGCTGCGCTGCGCGATCACAAAACGCTCGAGGCCGCGCTGGGCCTGGCCGCGCTCGCCGCCTTCCCCGACCGCGTCGCCCGCCGGCGCGCGCCGCACGGCAGCGAGCTGCTCCTCTGCGCGGGCGGCTCGGCCCAGCTGGCGCGCGAGTCGGTGGTGCGCGAGGCGGAGCTGATGGTCGCGGTCGATGTCGAGGAGCGCTCCGACGCGCGCAAGATCGGTGGGATGCCAACCTTTGGCATGCAAACCAATCGCGGCGCGCTGGTGCGGCTCGCCTCGGCCATCGAGCCCGACTGGCTGCTCGACATCGCCTCCGACGGCCTCTCCGAGACGGTGGACTTCGAGTGGTGCGAGCCGCGCGCGCGCGTCGAGGTGCTGAGCCGGATGAACTACGGCCAGCTGATGCTGGAGGAGTCACGCCGGCTGCCGAACCTCGACAACCCGGCGGAGGCCGCGCAGGCGCAGAAGATCCTCCACGCCCAGGCGCGCTCGAAGGGGCTCGCCTCGTTCGCCGACGCCGAGGCGGTGAGCGGCCTGCTGGTGCGCACCGCGCTCATCGCGCGGCTCTGCCCCGAAGCCGGCCTGCGCGCGCTCGACGAGAGCGACCTCGCCGCTGCGCTGGGCGATCTCTGCGCCAACGCGTTCTCGCTCGCCGAGCTGCGCGGGCGCGACCTGCTCTCCGCGCTCGCCGCGCGCGCGGGCCCGAACTCCGACGCGCAGCTCTCGCGCCTGACGCCCCTGCAGGTGAAACTCCCGCTGCGAAACGTGCCGGTCCACTACACGCGCGAGGCGCCGCCGTTCATCGAGTCGCGCCTGCAAGATTTCTTCGGCCAGTCGCAAGGCCCTTCGATCTGCAGCGGCCGCCTGCTGCTCGTCTGCCACCTGCTCGCGCCCAACGGACGCGCGCAGCAAGTGACGCAGGACCTCGCCGGCTTCTGGGTGCGCCACTACCCGGCCATCCGCCGCGAGCTGATGCGCAACTACCCGCGCCACGCCTGGCCAGAAGACGGCGCGACCGCCGTGCCGACACCCCCGCGCTCGAGAAAACCGCGCTGAGGTTCGAGGTTCGAGGTTCGAGGTTCGAGGTTCGAGGTTCGAGGTTCGAGGTTCGAGGTTCGAGTGCGAGAGCGAGGCACAGCCGCGAGTGCTCGCAACACGCCCGCAGGAAGCCTCCTCCACACAGCGTGACCCACGCTGAAGCCGGCACGGTCTCCACCGCAAAAGGGAGGGGAGGCTCAGCGAGCTGGGCTCGCTGAGGGGAACCGCAGAGGTTCCTCAATGTATCGCCCCACACAGCGTGACCCTCGCCGAGCAAGCACCAGCTCCACCGCAAAAGGGAGGGGAGGCTCAACGGGCTTTGCCCGTTGAGGGGAACCGCAGAGGTTCCCTCAATGTATCGCAGCGCGAATCGGCAGGTCGCGGATGAGCTCCGCCTCCGCGCGCGCCAGCTCGCCCAGCCGCGCTTCCCACGCGAGCGGCGCGGCCTTCTTCGCCAGACGAACGAAGAGGGTCCCGTGGCCCGCCTCGGACGCGGCGAGCCGCGCGTAGAACTCTCGCAGCGCGGGCTCGCCGAGGTGGGTCGCGAGCAGCTCGAGCCGCTCGCGGCTGCGATCCTCGATGAGCGCCGAGACGAGCAGCTGGTCGACCATTCGCTGATCGCGCGGGTTGCGCAGCAGCTTGAGCAGCGCTTGCGCGTAGGGATCGCCCAGGTCGCGCCCGAGCACGAGCCCGCGCGCGTCCATGATCGAGAGCACCTGCGTGAGGTGGCCCGCCTCCTCGCGCGCGAGCCGCGCCATCGCGCGCGGCAGGCCGGGAACCTCTGGGTACGTCGAGAGCATCGAGAGCGCGTGGGCCGCCGCCTTCTTCTCGCAGTGCGCGTGGTCGACCAGCACCTCGTCGAAGCGCGAGAGCGCGAGGCGCGTCCAGCTGGGGTCGGTCGCTCGCTGCAGCATGCGCCGAGCTAACACGCGCGCGGAATTCGCGGTAGTCGTTCGCATGCCCTTCGCAACCGTTCGCGGCGCCCGGCTGCACTACACCGAGAGCGGCAGCGGACCCGCGGTCGTCTTTTCGCACGGGCTCTTCTGGAGCGGCCGCATGTTCGCGCCGCAGATCGAGGCGCTGCGAGGCCGCTACCGCTGCATCGCGTTCGATCACCGCGGCCAGGGCCAGAGCGAGGTCACCACCGCCGGCTACGAAATGGACGCGCTCGCCGAAGACGCGGCCGGGCTGCTCGCGCAGCTCGGCGCCGAGCGCTGCCACTGGGTCGGCCTCTCGATGGGCGGCTTCGTCGGGATGCGCCTGGCCGCGCGCAGACCGGGCCTCTTGCGCTCGCTCGCGCTGCTCAACACCGCCGCCGACGTCGAGCCGCGCAGCAGCGCGTTCAAGTACCGCGTGCTCGGACAGATCGCGCGCGTCGCCGGGTTGCGTCCGTTCATGGGCACCGCGATGAACGCGATGTTCGGCCGCGCATTCCTCGAGGACCCGGCCCGCCGGGAGCAGCGGCAGGCGCTGCACGACCAGCTCGCGGCGATCCCGCTCGACGGCGCGATCCGCTCGCTGCTGGCGGTGGCGGCCCGCGCTGGCGTCGAGGACGAGCTCGCGCGGATCGACATTCCCACGCTGGTGATCGCCGGTGAGCAGGACGTCTCGGTCTCGCCTGCGCGCGCCCAGCGCACCGCGACGAAGATCGCGGGCGCTCAGTTCCAGCTGGTGCCGCACGCGGGCCACTCCTCGACGCTCGAGGAGCCCGAAGCGGTCTCGTCCGCGCTGCGCGCATTTCTTGAGAAGCTCGCGATGTGACGAAGCGCCGCAACGCGAGACACATGGCTCCCGACCGCGCCTGGCGCGGCCGCGCGCGTTTTTCACGAGAGATGAAGCGGCCCTCCAACGGCGGCGCGGTTAGACTGCACACGTGCGAATCGGCGTCATTTCAGACACCCACGGCCAGCTGCACCCGCGCGTCTTCGACGTGTTCCACGGCGTCGATCACATCCTGCACGCGGGCGACATCGGCGCAGAGGACGTGCTCCTCGAGCTGCGCGCGATCGCGCCGGTGACGGCGGTGGCCGGCAACATCGACGGCTTCCAGCTCGCCGACGCCGGCCTGCACGCGCGCGTCGAGCTGGGCGGCGCGCGCTTCTTCCTCACGCACATCCTCGATCGGCCGCGCAAGCCGCTCCCCGAAGTGGTGCGCACGCTGCGCCGCGAGCCGGCCGACTTCGTCATCTTCGGCCACAGCCACCTGCCGCACGACGAGGAGCTGGGCAGCGTGCGCTTCTTCAACCCAGCCAGCGCGGGCCCGCGCCGCTTCGACTATCCGTGCGCGGTCGGCCTGCTGGAGAAGCGCGGCGCTACCTGGAGCGCGCGGCACATCGGCCTCGATGAGCGCAGCGTCGAGGTGCTCGCGAGCGGCAAGCACGTCAACCAGCTCTCGCGCGGCGCGCTCGACGCGCCCGACCTCTACGGCAAGCGCCACTGAATCAATTGAAGTTGATCAGCAGCCCGATGCCGAGGGTGTCGACGCGGATGTCGTTGGTCTCGTTGGTGCGCCGGTAGAAGACCTCCGGAGAGATCGACCACGGCCCGCCGAGGCGGAACTCCATGCCCAACGCGTAGCTCTCCGCGATGCCGTACTCGGTGTCATCGCCAGCGATGCCGTCGTTGTAGATGGCGTTGACGCCGGTGACGATGCCCAGGCCGAGCGCGCCGCGCACGTACACGCCGACGAAACGGTCCGTGTAGAGGAAGTAGCGCAGGCCGATCATCACGTCGCTGGCGGTGAGGCGGCCGAAGTCGTGCGAGCTGCCGCTGAGGTCCGCATCTAGATAGATCTGGAAGCGGCGGCCAAAGCTGTAGCCGAGGCGCAGCTCGCCCTGCCCCGCCGCCGCGCTGTCCTGATAGCCGACCAGCTGGACGCCCGCGCCGACGCCGCCCGCGAAGTAGACGCCGCGGTGCGCGTCCCACGGTCCGGGCGCGGGCGCGTCGTCGCGCTCCCAGCGGTCGGCGCGCGCGGCGGTGGCAGCGCCGAGCAGCAGCGCACAGGCGAGCAGCGCCGCAAAGCGCGGCGAAAGCGAGGTTTGCAGAGCGCGGATCATCGTTGTTCTCCTCTTCGAAGTCGTCGCTCGGCGCGGGCGAGGGGCCCCCTTCCCGGTCGCGCGCGCTGTCCGCGAAGGCTTCCCGGCGACCCACTCTCCCGCAACTCCTTCGCCTGGCGGGCCATCGACACGGGAGCGACACGCAGATTCGTGTCGGGAGCAGCAGGCCAGGAGCCGCGCCGCTTGACTGCGGCCACCCGGCACCCCGATCGTCGGAGCGTGAGCGGCGCACAGAACATCTCGCGCGTGGGGGCGTGCAACCAGAACTCCCGCGTGGCGGCCGCGCTGGCGAGCTTCTGCAGTTCACTCTCGCAGCGGCTCGCGCGCGAGCTCACCGCCGAACCGCACGGCAGCTACGACGAGCTGCTGGCCGCCTTCTCCAGCGGCGCGCTCGAGCTGAGCTGGATGCCGCCGCTGCTGCTGGCCCGCGCGATGGCGCGCGGCGGAACGCTGCTGGCGGTGCCGCAGCGGGCCGGCTCGCTGATGTTCCGCGCGGCCATCCTGGTGCACGCCAACGGTCCGCTGCACGATGTCGCGGAGCTCGCCGGCCAGCGCGCGGCTTGGGTCGACCGCAGCTCGGCCTCCGGCTACCTCTTCCCCCGCCTCGAGCTGACGCGGCAGGGGCTGGGCGGCGAGCGGCCGTTCACCTCTGAGACCTTCTACGGCTCGACCCTGCGCGCTGCGGCCGCGGTGGCCGCGGGCGAGGCCGATCTCTGCAGCTGCTTTGTGACCGAGGCCGCCGCGCACGATCGCTTCCACGCCCTCGACGATTTGAGCCGCGCGCTCGGGCCGCTCGCCGAGCAGCTCCGCCTCGTGCATGTCACCGGGCTCATCCCGCCCGACGGCCTGGTCGCCTCGCCCGCGCTGCCGGCCGCGGAGCGCGAGCCGCTGCAGCGCGCGCTCCTCACGCTGCACGAGAGCGCGACCGGCCAGCAGGCGCTGCTGGCGCTGCTGCAGGCGAGCCGACTCTGCGCTCCGACTGCGTCCATCTCGAGCTCGCTGGCAACCTGGGCGTAGGGCACGCCTGCGGCAGTCCGCCGCTCTCGGAGGTTGCACCCAGCGCGCGCCAGCAGCATCTTCCTCGCATGCAGACTCCCCTCGCCCAGACCGCCTCGGCCGTCGCCCGCGACCTCGCCCGCCGCCTCTTCGTGCTCGGCCGCATCGGACGCGGCGCGGCCATCCACGCCGCCTACCTCGCCTACGCGCGCACGCTCAGCGACGCGTTCAACGGCGACCGCCCCGCGGCGGTGCAGCTCTTGCGCACGCGGATGGAGCAGCTGTTCGAGCGGGACTTCGACGACGCCGAGGCCGGGCTCTATCCGCGCGCGCTCATCGAGGCGCTCCCCTGGCGCGAATATGCGAAGGCGGTCCCCAAGCTGCTCGCCGACCTGCCGCGCACGCGCGCGCGCATCCGCGCCCAGCAGTTCGACGACCTGCCCGAAGGCAGCGCCGAGCGCTACCCGCGCTACTACGCGCGCAACTTCCACTTCCAGACCGACGGATATCTCGGCCACACCAGCGCGCTCCTCTACGATCTCCAAGTTGAGATGCTCTTCAGCGGCACCGCCGATGCGATGCGCCGCCGCCTGGTGCCGCCGGTGGTCCGCTTCGCGCGCGCGCACGAGGCCCGCCTGCGCGCCGAAGGCCAGCCGCTGCGCGTGCTCGATGTCGCTTGCGGCACCGGCCAGCTGCTCCGGCAGCTGGGCCAGGCGCTCCCCGACGCCTCGTTCACCGGCGTCGATCTCTCGCCGCACTACATCGCCCACGCGCGCAGCACGCTCTCGCCCACGCTGGACATCAGCCTGCTCGCCGACAACGCCGAGGCGCTCCCGTTCCCCGACGGCCGCTTCGACGCGGTGACCTGCCTCTACCTGTTCCACGAGCTTCCCGGAGACGTGCGCAGCCGCGTCCTCGGCGAGATCGCGCGGGTGGTGAAGCCAGGCGGCCTGGTCGTCCTCGGCGACAGCCTGCAGCTCGTCGACGCGCCCGAGCTGGATCACGAGCTGCGCACGTTCCCCAACCGCTTTCACGAGCCGTACTACCTGGGCTACGTGAAGGAGGACCTGGCCGAGCGCGCGCGCAAGGCGGGCCTCGTCATCGAGGGCCTCGAGCAGCACTTCCTGACCAAGGTGATCGTCGCGCGCAAGCCAGCGGCGCACGCAGGCGCTTATGCCGTCTAGCCTGGTCCTCGCCTGCCCGATCTGCTTCGGCGATCCCAACTCATTGCAAGTGCACGGCGCGCGGGTCGGCGTGCTGGTGTTGCTGGGCATTACCGCGGGAATGCTGACCGCGATCGGCCTGGTCGCGCGCAGCTGGGCCCTGCGCGCACGCGCGCTCGATGGGCTGCGCGAGCGCGCGAGCTAGAACAGATAGAGCGACGCGAAGAGCAACAGCCAGATCAGGTCGACGAACTGCCAATAGAGCGAGGCATTCCCCGCCCGGCAGATCAGCTGCTCGCGGTCGCGATTCCAGAGCGCGCCGCCCAAGGTCGCGAGATATCCATTCACCGCGGCGCCGCCGATGACGTGCAGCGCGTGAAAGCCGGTCAGCGCGAAGTAGATTCCATAGAAGTTGTTCGTCGACGGCAGATGTCCGTGGTGCAGCTTCTGCGCATATTCGCTCCCTTTGATTCCGAGGAAGGCGAGCGCGAGCAGGACATTCAGCCCCATCAGCATTCGATATCTCGAAAGCGAGCCGCTCCTGGCCGCGCGCACCGCGAGCGCGATCGCGGCCGACGACGCCAGCAGCAACAACGTATTCAACGAGGCCGAAGGAATGCTCAGGTAATCGCCCGCGCGCCCGCCCTCGGGCGGCCACTGCGCAGCGCCGGCGCGGATGAGGAAATAAGAAGAAAAGAGCGCGCCGAAGAGCATGGTCTCGCTGGCGAGAAAGAGCCACATCGCCAGCCGGCCATTGGTCATCTGCGTGACCGGGTGCGGCTCGGTGATATGCGGGATCAGCGAAGAGCTCGAGTCGGACATGAGCGCTCTCCTCACGCTTCCGCGCGCCACTGGGGGCTGAAGTCCGTCGCCGCGCCGGGAACGCTGTATTCATAGGGGCTGCGATAAACGACCGGCGCGCTCTCGAAGTTGCCGTGCGGCGGCGGAGACGGCGCCGCCCACTCGAGCGTGGTCGACGCCCACGGATTCTCCAGGGCCTTCTCGCCCCGCTTGAGGCTGGCAAAGAAGTTGTAGATGAACGGCAATTGAAAGAGCCCGAGCGTCCAGGCCGATATCGAGATGAAGACGTTGAGCGGCTGGATCACCCGGCCGTGCGCATAGATGGTCGGGTCGTACAGACGCCGCGAGAGGCCGGCGATGCCTTGGATGAACATCGGCATGAACACGCCGTTGATGGCGATGATTGAACCCCAGAAATGGATCTTGCCCAGCGTGGCGTTCATCTGCCGGCCGGTCGCCTTCGGATACCAGTGATAGATACCGGCAAAAAGCGCAAAGAGCGTCCCCGGTGCGACCACGTAATGGAAATGACCGACCACATAGTAGCTGTCGTGCAGATAGATATCCGAGGCTGAGAGTCCGAGCGGCAGGCCGGTGAGACCGCCGATCCCGAACATGGGCAGGAACGCGAGCGCAAAGAGCATCGGCACGGTGAAGCGTATCGACGCGCCCCAGAGCGACATCACGATGCAGGTGAGCACGACGATGGAAGGTATCGAGATGATCATCGTGGTGATTTGAAAGAAGGTGCTCATCCCAGTGCCCATCCCGGTCATGAACATATGATGCGCCCAGACAGTGAATGACATGAATCCCAGGAAGAGCACGCTGTAGACGAGCAGCCGATAGTTCCAGACCGGCTTGCGGGTATTGGTCGCGATGACTTCCGTGATGATTCCCATCGCGGGGAGGATCAGCACGTAGACTTCGGGGTGGGCGAGGAACCAAAAGAGGTGCTGCCAGAGCAGCGGGCTGCCGCCGCCCGCCACGGCGAGCTTCTCGCCGGAGACGACGAGTCCGGTCGGCAGGAAGAAGCTGGTGCCGGCGAGCCGATCCATCAACTGCAGCACGCTCGCGGCCTCGAGCGGCGGGAAGGCCAGCAAGAGGAGAAATGCGGTGACGAGCTGTGCGTGGATGAAGAATGGCAGGCGGAAGAACTCCATTCCCTTCGCGCGCAGCTGCACGATGGTGACGATGAAGTTGATCGAGCCGAACAGGCTCGAGGTGATGACGAAGACCATCGCCAGCAGCCATATTGTCTGGCCTGAAGTCGCGAGATCGGCGAGCGGTGGATAGCTGGTCCAGCCCGACTGCGCCGCACCGCCCGGCATGGCGAAACCGGCGAGCATCAAGATGCCACCGCAGAGATAGATCCAGTACGACAGCATATTCAGCTTGGGAAACGCCATGTCCCGCGCGCCCACCTGCAGCGGGATGAGATAGTTCCCGAAGCCGCCCACCGCGAGCGGGACGACGCCGAGAAACACCATGATGGTGCCGTGCATCGCGCCCAGCTGGTTGTAGAACTCCGGCTGCATCACGCCGCCGGGCATCGCGTTCTCGCCGAACAGCTTTCCCAGATACGGCAGCGGCTGGCCCGGATAGGCGAGCTGCCAGCGCATCAGCGCCATCAGGCAGAAGCCGCCGAGGAGAAAGAAGAGCGACGTGATCGTGTATTGCAGACCGATCGTCTTGTGATCGAGCGAGAAGACATATCTGCGCAGAAACGAGTCGGGCGGGTTCGCAGCGCTCATTTCTGCTCCGGTGCAGGCACGGCGGGGGCGTTCTCCTGCTCCCACTTCGCATAGTCCGCGGGCGAGTCGATATAGACGTCCCCGCGCATCCGATAGTGGCCCAAGCCGCACAGCTGCGCGCAGGCCAGCTCGAAGTGGCCCGTCTGCGTGGCGGTGAACCAGAGCGTCGAGAGCTGGCCCGGAATGGCGTCCTGCTTCACCCGCAGCGCCGGGATGTTGAAGCCGTGGATCACATCCTTCGAGCTGATATCGATGATGACCGGGGTATTCACCGGGATATGCAGCTGATTGATGGTGACGATATCGTCCTTGCCCGCCGCGTCGTCCGGGTCGAGGCCGAGCGGGTTGTCGCCGTTCATCGCCTCGACGCTGGCCTTGCCGAACTTCTTGTCGCGGCCCGGGTAATGGATGTTCCACGCATACTGCTCGGCGACGACGCGGAGGTGCAGCGCCTGCGCCTCGTCGGGCCGCGCCTGCTTGTAGCGCAGCCAGATCGGCATCGAGACGCCGAAGAGCAGGAGCAGCTCGACCGCGATGATGGTGCCCTCGGCGTATTTGATGAATGCCGCGCGCACCGGCGCATAGGTCGCGGCGTGATTGGCGCGGGCGCGAAACCGGATCAGGCAATAGACAAAGAACGCGGCCCACCCGAAGAAGATGAGCGCCATGAAGATATGGAGGAAGCCGAGCAGGTGATCGATCTGCGGGCCGTGCGCCGAGGCGTCGGGCGGCAGCCAATATCCGTACGCGCTCTCGTCCATATCGCTAGCGAATGACCGCGGCGCACCAGGCGGCGAGCGAAGCGAGCGTCGCGGCGGGGATGAAGGCCCAGAGCAGGCGGGACGCGGCCGGGCGCTCGGGGCCGCCGGCGGTGCGGATCTTGTAGACGACGATGGCGAGCTCGGAGAAGAGCACTGCCAGCGCGCTGGTGAGCGCGAGCGCGGCCAGCGCGGGGATCGACACGCGCGGCTCGGCGGGCCGGTCGAACATCAGCACACCAAACAGGATCGTCAAATAGAAGAGTGAGAGTGCGAATAGACCGTGCGCCCACTTCACGCCGGCGCTCTTGCGCAGGCCGGCGAGCGCGGCGGCGACGAACATCGCGCCCAGGACCAGCGCGGTCCAGAAGTAGAGCGCGCCCGCAGCGCCGAGCGGTACGAAGAGCAGGCTGATCGGCCAGAGACCGACGGTATATCGGACGCTGTTGATTCGCGCGGCCCGCTCGCCGCCCGGCTGGTTCGGCTGCACCACCAGGCCGGCCTTCGCATATTCGCTGGCGCGGAAGGTCGATATCGCGAGAAAGTGCGGCACCTGCCAGAGGAACATCAGCGCGAAGAGCAGCACGCCGGGCAGCTCGAGGCCGCCGGTGGCCGCGCTCCAGCCAATCAACGGAGGTATCGCGCCGGGCACTACGCCGACGAGGAGCGCGGCGGCCGAGCGGCGCTTGAGCGGCGTATAGAGCAGCACGTAGCTGACCAGCGCGACGGCGGCGAGCAGGCCGGGCACCGGGCCGACGCCGAAGGTCAATACCGGGATCGATATCGCCGCGAGTATCAGTCCGAACCAGAGCGCGACCTTCGGCTCCATTCGCCCGGCGGGCAGCGGCCGCGTCGAGGTGCGGGTCATCAGCCGGTCGGTATCGATCTCCAGATACATATTCAGCGCATTGGCCGCGGCGACCACCACCACCGTGGCGATCATCGTCAGCGCGATCTTTCCCCAGGAGAGCGCGGCGTGCGGCGCGAGCCAGAGGCCGCTCGCGGTGGTGAAGACGACCAGCGCGGTGATGCGCGGCTTGGCCAGCTGGACCAGATCGCGCGCGGTGGTGCGCGCGGCGGGACGGGCCTCGGTCTGCGGGATGCCCGCTGGTATCGATTCGCTCATATCGCTGCGCCGCCGCGGGGAGTGAAGGCCGCGCTCGCGCGCGCCCAGAGATAGGTCGAGCTCGAGAGCAGGAGCGCCGCGACCAGCAGATGCGACGTCACCGCCCAGATATCCTTGAGGCTCCAGATCGTCGCGATACCGAGGCCGATCTGCGCGGCCAGCAAGAGCGGCAGGCCCGCAGCCAGCGCGGCCGAGCGGCGATCTTGCGCGGCGAGAAATCCGCGGCGCGAGACGAGCGCGATGGTGGTCGCGACGATCGCCGCGACCAGCGCAAACACGCGGTGGCTCATATGCAGGTGCACCGCCGGGTGCACGCCGGTGGGCCAGAGCACGCCTTTGCAGAGCCACTCGATGCAGACGAGACCCGCGCCGGTGTGGCGCACGGCCGCGCCGAGGACGATCTGCAGGTAGAGCACCAGCGTCGCCAGCGGAAGCCACGCGCGCGCAAAGGCAAGCTGGGCGCGGGTCTGCGGCGCTTGCATCTCATTCGCGGCCGGCGGAGAGAGGCGGACCGCGAGCCAGACCAGCACCGCGAGATAGAGCATCGAGGTCGCGAGGTGCAGCACCAGCACGGTGGGCGGCAGCTGGTACATCACCGTCATTCCACCGAGCAGGCCCTGTGTGATGACCAGGAGCAGCGCCGCCTGCGCGAGCCGCGACGGGCCTTGCACGCGCGCCAGCGAGAGCAGGCCGAGCAGATATCCCGCGAGCACCACGCCCATCGAGAGCGGCGGCACCGCGCCAGTCCTGTGCTTGGCCATCCCCGCCCAGGTCGCGGCGCTCAGCATCAGCACCATCGAGAGCAGCATCGGCAGCAGCGTCATCGGCCTCTTGCGGCCGGTGGCGAGCACGAGCAGCACGGTGAGGAAGCCCGCGCCGGTGGCGAGGTAGCGGTGGCCGTGCTCCATCAGCACGCCGCCGACCAGCTTGGGGAACGGGGTGCCGAAGCAGGTGGGCCAGTCCGGGCAGGCGAGGCCGGAGTCGGTGTTGGTGACGAGCCCGCCCACGGTGATGAGCACGATGGTGAGCGCGACTGCGCTCCACGCGAGCGCGCGCACCGCGCCGGACGCCGCCGGAGCGTCGGGCTGGCCCCCGGGCTGCGCGGGCGTGCTCAGCTGCCCTTCTCCGTCCCGTCGTACTTGAAGACGATCTTGGCGGGCTTGCCGGCGACCACGGTGACCTGCGCGCTCTTCACGCCGAACTTCTCGTGCCAGGCCTCGACCGTATAGGTGCCCGGCGGCAGATCGATCTTGAAGCTACCCGACTCGCCGGTGACGGCCTGGAACGGATTCTTGTTCACGCCGACATATCCGCGCATCCAGGTATGCACGTCGCACTTGAGCTTCACCACGCCGTCCTTGTCGACCACCTCTTCGACCGGCTTGGAGGCGGCGTTCGGCATGCCCTTGTTGAAGAGCGTGGTGGTGCCCAGATAGGCGTGCACGTTGTGCAGCGTCGGGTCGTCGTTCTTCGCGACCAGCTTCTGCCCGACCAGCGCGGTCTGCACGCGCGGCGCGTAGCTGCAGTCGCGCTGATCGACCACCACCGGCGCGGCGTCGGGCGCGGCCTTCGAATCGGGCGCGCCGGCGACGACGTGGACCCAGACATTGGCGAGCTTGCCGTCCTTGACCCGGATCGATTCGTCGAAGCCTTCCTTCTTCGCGCAGACCGGATCGGCCTCGCGGTGCAGCTTGTTCGGCGTCGGGGCCTTGCCGGTGAAGTCGACTTCGCCGGAGAGGGTCTCTCCGCGTGCGCCGCCGGCGAGAGCGGCCGAGGAGAGGAGCGCGGCGAGCGCGATCTGCGGGAAGCGGAGCATGCGCGAGACCTCGAGTGCAGAGTGGCGGACCCGCGGGCGGGTCCAGAGACGAAGATCGCGCTGCGGTTAGCAGAGGGAGACAACGAGGGTCAAGGCCGCGGATGCCGCGGCGCGCGCCGCTTTTTTGAGGGAACCGGCCCGGCGCCGCACTCGCCGCTTGACACGCCCCCGCTCCCAACGTATTCAGCGCGCCGCTTTTGCAAGTCGGTCGTTGGAACGGCGTGGAAACTTAGGGCCCGTAGCTCAGCTGGGAGAGCGCTGCGTTCGCAATGCAGAGGTCTCCGGTTCGATCCCGGACGGGTCCACCAAATCTTCCCCGAATATGTGAAGCGGTCAGTGGCACGCGGGGCCCGAAAGGGCTCCGGTGTCGCGGCCGTTTTGCGCGCCATCAAAGCCGGCCGCGAACAGCACTTCGACGGTTTCAAACGGGATGAACGACCGCCCCACCGCCCGCACCGCGATCTAGAGGGTCGGGATCGGCGGCGCGCTGGAAGTTGGAGCCGCCCGGCGCCGCGCTGCTGGCGCGGGCGTCGAGGGGGCTATTGGCAGACGTTGATTCCCACGCCGACGGAGGTCGAGCTCGTCATGAAGGCGACGTCGGGCCGGCCATCGGAATTGAAATCCATCTGGATCAAGGGTCCCGTCCCTCCGCTGGCGACCGTGCCGGTCGGGCCCGCGGTGAAGTTGCCCGTGCCGTCTCCGAGGAGGATCTCATATTGCGTGGAGTTGTTGTAGACGAGCACATCGAGCAGCCCGTCCCCGTTGAAATCGCCGCTGACGACACCCATCGCGCTGCTCACCGAGACAGGAATCGAGTGCTGCAAGGTGAAGCCGCCGCTGGTGGCGTTGTTCTGCAAGAATTCAACTCCCACGGTGCTGTTGGCATCGACCACGACGAGGTCGAGGATGGGCACGCCGTTCCGACTGCCTCCGCGAAAATTGCCCGCGATGACCGCGGCGGGAGAGGTTCCCGCGAGATAAGTGATCGGCCCCGCCAGGGTGGCGCCGTTGCTGAAGAAGACATCGATGGAGTCGACATCCCGGATGAATGCAACGTCGGTCAAGCCATCTTGATTGAAATCGCCGTGGATCATTGAATCCGGGACAATGGTGCCGGGCTGGCCGCCGAGCTGCAACGATTGGGTCTGCACATAGCCGCCATCGCTGTTTTCAGCATAGGTTTGCAATCCAAAATAGCTGCCGCAGCAGCCGCTCACCCACGGGGTCCAGACGATACCAGCCGCACCGCTGCTGAAGAGGCCGGGGACGATGTCCGCGCCCAGCGAGCCATAAGCCGATGAGTTGAACGCAGGGGCATTCGGGCTGACCACCGCGCCGACGCCTCCATCGCTCAACCCAGGCAATACAGCGAGACCTTCTTGGCTGTAGCCGACGTTGGTGTACGAGTTGGCGGCGAAATCGATATATCCGTCTCCGTTATAGTCACCCATGGATACGCCATAGACGGTGTATCCGGTGGCATATTGCTTGCCGACGCCGAAGGCCCCGCCGCCTGTGCTGCTGAACACAGTGATGAACTGGTTCCCGTTGGCGAGGGCGAGCACGGGGCCGGTGCCGCCGTCAGGAGGGACCGCGGCGAGGGAGCCGAGATGCGCGGTTCCCGACGCGACGGGATACGAGCTCACCAAGAATCCGGGCGTCCACGCGGACGTCGAGTTGCCTGGATAGCAGCAGCCATAGACGCCGCCGTCCTCCATCGTGCCCGCGTCGACGAAGGCGCCGCCGACATAGCAGCCATAGGCGCAGGAGCCGGCGTTGCAGATGTCGCCGTTCGGGCAGTGCCCACCGGTGGGGACCGGGCCCGTGGCCGGCGTCCATCCGATCGGATTGTTGGTTGGATTGCACGTCTGGCACGCCGACGCGGGATTGATTGCGCCGCTGATATATCCGGTGCCGTTGATATCGCAGCCCGCGGTGCAAGCGCCGCCGGTGCAGACGAGGCCGCCGCCGCAGATCGTGCCGTCGGCTAGATTTGAATAAGCGGTGGTATTCGCGCTGGGCACGCACTCCTGGCACGCGTTGGTGCTCGAGGGCTGGCCGGTGGGCACGAAGGTGCCGGAGACGAGGCAGCCGGCGGCGCAGTCGCCGTTGCGGCAGAAGTTTCCGCCGCTCACGCCGCAGGTCTGGTTCTGCCGCGCCGCGGTCCAGGCGTTGGTCGCGGCCGCGGTGCTGCAGACCTCGCACGGGTTGCTCGGGTTGTAGGCGCCGTTCGCGTAGGCGACACCGCCGATGGAGCAGCCGGTCACGCAGCTGCCGTTCAAGCAGAAGCTGTTCGCGCCCGCGCAGGCGTTGCCGCCCGACTGCGGCGTCCAGCTGCTCGGGTCGACGCCCGGCTGGCAGGCGAGGCAGGGATTCGCCGGGTCGAGCGTGCCCGACGCATAGGCGGTGCCTCCGATCAGGCAGCCCGGTTCGCAAGCGTTGCCGATGCAGACGCTGGGCGCCGAGCAGCCGTTCGCGCAGGTGGGGACGCAGCTGCCGTTCGCGCAGACGGTGCCGCCGTTGCAGACGACGCCCGCGCAGAGCGGGGAGACGCACGCGCCGCCGGAGCAGACGCCGCCGTCGCACGAGGTGCTGCCGCAGCTGTTCGGCCAGCAGTAGCCGTTGCCGCACGACTGGCCGGAGGGGCACGTCACGCCCACGCAAGTCCCCTCGACGCAGCCGCCGTCGAGATAGGCGAAGCCGGGCGCGCAGTCGGTGGTGCCCGCGTCGGCCGCGCCGCTGCTCGAGCTCGAAACGCAGCTGCCGGCGACGCACGCCAGGCCCACGCCGCAGCCGCCTGGACAGGTCGGCGTGACGGTGCCGGAGCAGACGCCGGACTTGCACGCCTGGCCCGCGCCGCAGAGCGTGCCGCAGCCGCCGCAGTTGGCCGGGTCGATGAGCGTGTTGGTGCAGAGCGAAGAGGCGCCGCTGCCGCAGTGGTTGGGCTCGTTCGCCGGGCAGCTGCAGACGCCGCTCGCGCAGCTCTCGCCCGCCGGGCAGAGCGCGCCGCCGTCGAGGGAAGCGCAGGTTCCGCAGTTCTGCGGGTCGGTCTGGAAGTTGGTGCAGAAGCCCGCGCTGCCGCTGCCGCAGTGGTTCGGCTCGGCCGAAGGGCACGCGCACGCGCCCGCGCTGCACGACTCGCCGCCGGGGCAGACCGCGCCGCCGTCTCCCGCGCAGCTGCCGCAGTTGTTCGGGTCGCTCTGCGGGTTCGTGCATTGCCCGCCGCACAGCTGTTCGCCGGCGACGCAGCTCACCGCGCAGACGCCGCTGCCGTTGCAGATCTCGCCGGCCGGGCAAGCACCCGAGCAGCCGCCGCAGTGGAGCGAGTCGGTGTTGAAGTTGGTGCAGAACGCGGACGCGCCGCTGCCGCAGAGGTTCGGCTCCGCCGCCGGGCACGAGCAGACGCCGCCGCTGCAGCTCTGGCCTTCGGCGCACGCGACGCCGCTGCCGACGCCCGAACCGATGGCGCAGCCACCGCAGTTGAGCGGGTCGGTGAGCGGGTTGCTGCAGAGTCCGCTGCAGAGCTCTTGTCCCGCGAGGCAGGAGGGCGCGCACTGGCCCGCGCCGTTGCAGCGCTCGCCCGCCGGGCAGACCGCGCCGCCGCTTCCCGCGCACGCGCCGCAGTTGAACGAGTCGCTGTTGGTGTTGGTGCAGAACGTCGCGCTGCCGCTGCCGCAGAGCGTGGGCGCGGAGTTCGGGCACTGGCACGCTCCTGCGACGCAGCTCTCGCCGATCGCGCAGACGCTGCCTCCGCTGTTTGCGCAGCCGCCACAGTTCTGCGGGTCGGTGCGGAGGTTGGTGCAGAACGCGGCGCTCCCGTTGCCGCACGAGTCGGGCTCGGCGTTCGGGCAGGCGCAGCTGCCGTAGGCGCAGCTCTCGCCAGCGGGGCAGACCGCGCCGCCGTCCGCAGCGCAGCCACCGCAGTTCTTCGCGTCGTTCGAGGTGTCGGTGCAGATCGTCCCGCACAGCTGCTCGCTGCCGACGCAGCTGACCGCGCAGACGCCGCTGCCGTTGCACCTCTCGCCCGCATGGCACGCGGTGTCGCAGCCGCCGCAGTGCTGCGGGTCGGTGTTGAAGTTGGTGCAGAAGGCGTTCGCGCCGCTGCCGCAAGAGTCCGGCTCGGCCGAGGGGCAGGCGCAGACGCCCGCGCTGCAGCCCTCGCCCGCGGGGCAGGCCACGCCTCCGTTGCCAGCGCAGCCGCCGCAGTTGAGCGGGTCGGTGAGCGCGTTGGTGCACAGACCGCTGCAGAGCAGCTCGTCGGCGAGGCAGCTCGTCGCGCAGCTGCCGTGCGCGCAGAGCTCGCCCGACGCGCAGGCGTTGCCGCAGCTGCCGCAGTTCTGCGGGTCGGTGAGGAGGCTGGTGCAGAGAGACGTCGCGCCGCTGCCGCAGTGATCCGGCCGCGCGATCGGGCAGTCGCAGCTGCCCGAGCTGCACGACTCGCCGGCCGGGCACGAGGCGCCGCCGTCGGTCGCGCAGCCGCCGCAGTTGAGCGCGTCGGTGCGGAAGTTGGTGCAGAACGCGGCCGAGCCGCTCCCGCACTGGTCGGGCTCGCTCGACGGGCACTCGCAGGCTCCGGCGACGCAGCTCTCGCCGATCTCGCACGTCACGCCGCCCTGTCCGGCGCAGCCGCCGCAGTTGGACGGGGCGGTGCGGAAGTTGGTGCAGAACGCGGCCGAGCCGCTGCCGCAGAGGTCCGGCTCGGCGAGCGAGCATTGGCAGCTGCCGCTCTGGCAGGCCTGGCCGGCGGGGCAGACCACGCCGCCGTCGCCCGCGCAGCCGCCGCAGTTCTGCGCGTCGCTCTTCGTGTCGGTGCAGAGCGCGCCGCACAGCTGCTCGCCGCTCGCGCAGGAGCCGGAGCAGACGCCGTGGCCGTTGCACAGCTGTCCCGGCGAGCACGCGCCGCCGCAGCTGCCGCAGTGGGACGGATCGGAGTTGAAGTTGGTGCAGAAGGTGTTGCTGCCGCTGCCGCAGAGGTTCGGCTCGGCGGCCGGGCACGCGCAGGTTCCGCCCGCGCAGGCCTCGCCCGCCGGGCAGACGTTTGCGCAGGCGCCGCAGTTGAGCGCGTCGCTCTGGAACGAAGTGCAGAACGCGGCCGCGCCGCTGCCGCAGAGGTTCGGCTCGGCGATCGGGCAGTCGCAGACGCCGCTGTGGCAGGCCTGGCCGTTCGGGCAGACCGAGCCGCCGTCGGCGACGTCCGAGCATCCGCCGCAGTTGTTGGGATCGATATCGGTGTTGGTGCACTCGTCGCCGCACAGCTGGGTGCCCGGCAGGCAGGTCGGCGCACAGGCGCCCGAGCCGTTGCAACGCTCGCCCGCGCCGCAGACAGAGCCGCCCGCGTCGGCGCAGCCGCCGCAGTTCTGCGAGTCGCTCGCGAAGCGCGTGCAGAACGCGTTCGCGCCGCTGCCGCAGAGGTTCGGCTCGGCGACCGGGCAGGCGCAGCTGCCTGCGTTGCAGCTCTCGCCCGACGCGCAGACCGCGCCCGCGTCGCTCGGGCCGCCGTCGAGCGAGACCGCGCAGCCGCCGCAGTTGCCCGGGTCCTTGCGGAAGTTGGTGCAGTAGGCCGACGCGCCGCTGCCGCAGAGATCCGGCTCGGCGAGCGGGCACTGGCAGCTGCCGCTCTCGCAGCTCTCGCCGGTGGCGCAGACGGTGCCGCAGCTGCCGCAGTTCTGCGGATCGCTGCGGCGGCTGGTGCAGAAGGTCGCGCTGCCGCTGCCGCAGAGATCCGGCTCGGCGAGCGGGCACTGGCAGCTGCCGTTCTCGCAGCTCTCGCCCGCGGAGCAGACGGTGCCGCAGGCGCCGCAGTTGAGCGGATCGGTGCGGCGGCTGGTGCAGAACGCCGCGCCCCCGCTGCCGCAGAGGTCCGGCTCGGCGAGCGGGCATTCACACGCGCCGCTCTCGCACGACTGTCCGCTCGGGCAGAGCACGCCGCCGTCGCCCGAGCAGCCGCCGCAGTTGCGCGCGTCGGTCTTCGGATCGGTGCAGCCCGCGCCGCACTGCAATTCGCCCTGCACGCAGCTCACCGCGCAGACGCCGCTGCCGTTGCAGATCTGGCCCGCCGGGCAAGCGCCCGCGCAGCCGCCGCAGTGCTGCGAGTCGCTCTCGAAGTTGGTGCAGAAAGCGGTGGAGCCGCTGCCGCAGAGGTTGGGTGCCGAGGCCGGGCAGCCGCAGCTTCCGTTCGCGCAGCTCTCGCCCGCAGCGCAGACGGTGCCGCCGTCGCCAGCGCAGCCGCCGCAGTGGAGCGCGTCGCTTTGCGGATCGGTGCAGCTCCCGTCGCAGAGCAGCTCGCCCGCAAGGCACGAGGGCGCGCACTGGCCTGCGCCGTTGCAGCGCTCGCCCGCAGCGCACGCCGCGCCGCCGCCGTCGAGCGATGCGTCCGCGCAGCCGCCGCAGTGGAGCGAGTCGTTCTTGAAGTTGGTGCAGAACGCGGCGGCGCCGCTGCCGCAGAGATCGGGCGTCGCGGGAGGGCAGCTGCAGACGCCGCCCAGGCACGACTGCCCGAGCGCGCACGCCACGCCGCCGCCGTCCGGCGCTCCGCCGTCGGCAAAGAGCCCCCCGTCTCCGGCGGCGAGCGCGCAGCCGCCGCAGTTGAGCGGATCGGTGCTGGTGTTGGTGCAGAGCGCGCTGCAGAGCTGCTCGCCCGCAAGGCACGAAGGCGCGCATTGGCCGCCGCTGCAGCTCTCTCCCGAGGCGCAGGCGAACCCTCCGTCGGCGCCAGCATCGGCCGCCGAGCAGCCGCCGCAGTTCTGCGGGTCGCTGGAGAAATCGACGCAGAGCGCGCCGCACAGCTGCTGCGAGGCGGGGCACTCGGAGACGACGACGCGCTGGGTGTCGCGGGTGGCGCAGCTCGCGCTTGCCAGCGCCGCGAGCGCGAGGCTCAAACTCAAAAGTGCGCTGCGGCGGATCGGAGTTCTCGAGGGAAATTGCACGAATGTCGTGTATCAAACCTTACAGAATCAGCATAAAAAAGCAGGGCGTGACACGTCGCCGCGCCTCGGCCGCGACGGTGTCGGACGAGCCGGGCGAGGATCCAACGTGCTTGTCGCCAGCGCCCGTCTGCGAGAGCTCGAGCGCGAGGCGGTCGCCCGGCGGCTCGCCCAGCTCCCGCGCCGCCGGGCCGTCCGATTCTGGCGGCTCTGTGTTACACCGCGCGCCTCATGGACTTCGCCGATCAGCTCCGCACCGAGACCGCGCGCCGCCGCACGTTCGCGATCATCTCGCACCCCGACGCGGGCAAGACCACTCTCACCGAGAAGCTGCTGCTCCACGGCGGCGCGATCCACCTCGCCGGCGCGGTGAAGGCGCGCGGGGCGCAGCGGCACGCGACCAGCGACTGGATGGAGCTGGAGAAGCAGCGCGGCATCTCCATCACCTCGAGCGTGCTGCAGTTCGGCCACGCCGGCTGCGTGATCAACCTGCTCGACACGCCCGGCCACCAGGACTTCTCCGAGGACACCTACCGCACGCTCTCGGCCGCCGACGCCGCGGTGATGCTCATCGACTCGGCCAAGGGCGTCGAGACGCAGACGAAGAAGCTGTTCCAAGTCTGCCGCCGCCGCGGCATCCCCATCTTCACCTTCATCAACAAGATGGACCGGCCCGGCCGCGACCCGTTCGAGCTGCTCCATGAGGTCGAGGAGGTGCTCGGCATCCGCACCGTCCCGATCACCTGGCCGGTCGGCAGCGGCAACGAGTTCAAAGGGGTCGCGCACCTGTTCGAGAAGCTCGGCAAAGAGACGGTGCGCAAGGCCGACCCGCTCGCGCTCGAGGCGGGCGAGGACCCGGCCGCGGTCGAGGCGGCAGAGCTCGCGCACATCGATGCGCTCGGGCGCGGCGAGCGCACGCCCGCGGTCGGCAGCGCCGGCCTGCGCGCGCGCGCTCTCGGGCAGACGCGCTTTCGCTCCATCTCCGACGAGATGGAGCTGCTCGGCGCCGCCGGCGACGAGTTCGACATGGCGAAGGTGCTGCGCGGCGAGCTCTCGCCCGCGTTCTTCGGCTCGGCCCACACCGAGGTCGGCATCGACGAGTTCCTCGACGCCTTCGTCACCATCGCGCCGCCGCCCGGCGCGCGCACGCTCTCCACCGGCGAGAAGCTGCAGCCGAGCGCGCCGTCGTTCACCGGGTTCGTCTTCAAGATCCAGGCGAACATGGACCCGGCCCACCGCGACCGCCTCTCGTTCCTGCGCGTCTGCTCCGGCCACTTCGTGCGCGGGATGGACGCCAAGCTCTGCCGCGGCGGCGAGAGCAAGCCGATCCGCCTGGCGATGCCGCACCAGCTGTTCGGCCAGGAGCGGGTGGTCATCGAGGAGGCGTGGCCGGGCGATGTGATCGGCCTCTTCGACACCGGCAACTTGCGCATCGGCGACACGCTGGTGGAAGCGGCGGCGCCCTCGATGGAGTTCATCGAGCTGCCCCGCTTCTCGCCGGAGATCTTCGCGCGGCTGCGCAGCAAGGACGCGCTCAAGCGCAAGCAGCTGCAGACCGGCCTCTCGCAGCTCGGCGAAGAGGGCGTCATCCAGGTCTTCTCGCAGCGCGGGCTGGGAGACAAAGATCCGATCCTCGGCGCGGTCGGCGCGCTGCAGCTCGAGGTGCTCCAGTACCGCCTGATGCACGAGTACCGCGCCGAGGTCATCCTCGAGCGGCTGCCCTATCAAGTGGCGCGCTGGGTGGTGGGCGAAGGCTTCGACGCGCAGCGCTTCGAGACCGAGACCGACTGCCTCGTCGTCGAGGATCGCGACGGCCAGCCGGTCTCGCTCTTCAAGAGCGAGTGGAACCTGAACTACGCGGCGGGCAAGCACGAGACCTGGCAGTTCCTCGCGGCCGCGCCGCCGATGGTCCGCGCGCCGAAGAAGAAGTGAGCCGCGCGTTGCGGGCGCGCTCTCTGGCGCGCGCCGCGTCCCGCTGAGCCGCCATGCGCTCTCGATTCTTCCGCGTCTCGATCGCGCTCGCGCTCTCGCTGGCGTCGCTCGTCGGCGCGCGAATCTACGCTGCGCATCGCCTGCAGACGCGCACGCTGCACGCGCGCCCGCAGAGCAGCAAGACGCCGCTGCAGTACGGCGCGCCCTATCAGGAGCTCTCGTTCTCGAGCGAAGGGCGCCGCCTGCAGGCCTTCTACGTCGCGCCCCCCGCGGGCTCGCGCGCGTCGCTCTTGCTCTTCCACGGCAACGACGAGTCGATTGCCAGCTGGGCCCCCGTGCAGGGCTACCTCTACGCGCACGGCCTCGGCAGCATGGTGTTCGACTACTCGGGGTTCGGCCGCAGCGAGGGCGCGCTCACGCTCGATCACGCGGCCGCCGACGGGCTCGCGGCGTGGAGCGAGTTCAAGTCGCGCTTGCCCGCGGGCACGCGCGCCTGCGCCTACGGCCTCTCGCTCGGCACCGGCGTGCTCCTCGAAGACGCCGCGAAATTCGCGCCGCCGCCCGACGGCCTGATCGTCTACGGATCGTTCACGTCCGCGCTGGGCGCGGGCGCGCGCATGCACCAGCTGCCGGCGTGGGCGGTGCCGCTCTTGCCCGACGCGCTGGAGAGCGAGAAGAACGCCGCCCACCTCCCCGCGCCGCTCTTGGTGCTGCACGGCGAGCGCGACGAGAAGTTTCCCCTCGAGGATGGCCGGGCCATCGCCGCGGCGGCGCACGCGCGCTTTGTCGCCCTGCCCGGCTTCACCCACGCGCAGCCGCTCCTCCATCCCGACGACGCGGGCTGGCTCGAGGCCGTCGCGTTCGCGCGCGGCGAGCAGGGAAATTAGCCCGAGCAGAACTACGTACTTCTCCGGCGCGCTCGCGTGATAGACGCCCCTGCGAGACAAGGAGTTCGCAAGCATGTCCCGTCCACTGCAGATCTTCCTCGGCCTCCTCCGCATCGCGGCCGGCATCTCGCTGCTCGGGCCCGCCTTCCACAAGCTCTCCTGGTTCGCCCACCCCGCGCTCGAGCCGCACCTGTCCGGCTGGCTTTCGCACGCGAGCAACCCGCTCACCGCGAAGTATCTGCACCTGGTCATCCCCCACTCGGCGGTGCTCGCGCGCGTGGTCGCGGCGGGCGAGCTCGGCCTGGGCGCGATGCTGCTGTTCGGGTTCCTCACGCCGCTCGCGGCCGCGCTCGCTTTCTTGATGGTGGCGAACTTCCACTTCGCCAGCGGCGCGATGCTCTCGCTCGACTACGTCACAGGCCAGGACGGCCTAGTCTATCTGCTCGTCTTCCCGGCGCTGCTCTTCGGCCGCGCCGGGCTCGCGCTCGGCGTCGACGGCCTGCTCGGCAAGAAGATGTCGGCGGGCGCGCGCAAGTAGTTGGTGTCCCAATCATTGCACTGCAAACGATCTTCTCAGGAGAGCAAGAGATGCTGAAGGGTGCGATCATCGGATTCGGCTTCATCTCCGGCAAGGGCCACTACCCGGCCTACCAGCAGCGCAGCGACGTCGAGATCGTCGCCATCGCCGACATCTGCCCGGGCCGCGCGGAGGCCGCCCGCAAGGCCGCGCCCAACGCGCGCATCTACACCAGCGCCGAGGAGATGTTCGCCCAGGAGGGCCCGGGCGCGCTCGACTTCGTCGACATCTCCACGCCGCCCTGCGACCACCTGCGCCTCTCACGGCTCGCGCTCGCGCACGGCGCGCACGTGCTCTGTGAGAAGCCGCTGGTCACCTCGGTGAGCGAGGCGCTCGAGCTGGTCGCCGCCGCGCGCGAGCACAAGCGCGTCGTCTTCCCCGCGCACAACTACAAGCACGCGCCGGTGGTGAAGTTCGCCCGCGCCACCATCGAGAGCGGCCGCATCGGCACCATCCGCGCCGTCACGCTCAACACCTACCGGACCACCCACGCCAAGGGCGTCGCCGAGTGGCGCACCGACTGGCGCCGCGACCACCGGACCAGCGGCGGCGGCATCGCGATGGACCACGGCAGCCACAGCTTCTATTTGACCTTCGCCTGGCTGGGCACGCTGCCGACGCACGTCACCGCGAAGGCGCTCACGCTCGACCGGCAGTGGGACACCGAGGACAACTTGAACTGCGTCCTTACATTCCCAAATGGTTATGCACACGCGTTCCTCACCTGGACCGCCGGCGTGCGCAAGGTGGTCTACTCGCTGCAGGGCTCGGACGGCGCGCTGGTCATCGACGACGACAACTGGGAGCTGACCACCGGCAAGAACTCCGGCAAGCCGCAGCTCGAAAAGGGTGTCATCGAGAGCGACTGGATGGATGCCTCGCACACCAAGTGGTTCAACTCGCTCTTCGACCAGTTCAAGACGGCGATCGACAAGCACGACTACGTCAACCGCGAGCTGCGCGAGGCGGTCGGCTGCGTGCAGATCATCGAGACCTGCTACCGCTCGAACGCCTCGGCCTGCGTCGAGCTGCCGCTCTCCCTCGACGTGCTCGCGATCTGATCATGACGAACCCCATCGTCATCACCGGCGCGTCGTCGGGAATCGGCGAGGCCTGCGCGCTCGCGTTCGCGCGCGAAGGCCGCTCGCTGGTGCTGGGCGCGCGCCGCACCGAGCGGCTCGAGGCGGTCGCCAAGGCCTGCCGCAAGGCGGGCGCGCCCGACGTCGAGGTGCTCTCGCTCGACGTGAAGTCGCTCCAGTCGGTGACCGCGTTCGCCGACGCCGCCAACGCGCTCGAGCCCGCGGTGCTCATCAACAACGCCGGCCTCGCCAAGGGCCGCGACGCGGTGGCCGAGCTGCGCGACGAAGATCTCACCGAGATGATCGACGTCAACGTCACCGGCTTCCTGCGCGTCGCGCGCGCGTTCCTGCCCGGGATGATCGCGCGCAAGAGCGGCCACGTGGTGAACCTCGGCTCGCTCGCCGGCCGACAGGTCTACGAGGGCGGCGCGGTCTACTGCGCCACCAAGTACGCGGTGCGCGCGGTCACGCAGACGCTGCGGCTCGAGCTCTCCGGCACTGGCATCCGGGTCACCGAGATCGCACCGGGACTGGTCGAGACCGAGTTCTCCATCGTGCGCACCGGCGACGCAGGCAAAGCGAAAGCGGTCTACCAAGGCATCGAGCCGCTCACCGCGAGCGACATCGCCGACTGCGTGACGTGGGCGGTCAGCCGGCCCGCGCACGTCAACATCGGCGAGATCGTGCTGACCCCGACCGCGCAGGCCTCGGTGAGCAAGGTCTCGCGGCGAACGGCTTGAGCGCAGCGGCCAGCACGCGCGCGACGTTGCCTGGCGCGGCTTTGCGCATCGCCATCGCGGTGGCCGCCGCCGCGCCGGCGCTCGCGCTGCGCCTCAGCGGCGCGCACACAGCTCCGCTCCCGGCCATCGCGATCAACGGCCTCGCCGTGGTCGCCGCGGCCTTCCTGCTCGCCTGGGGCGCCGAGGCCGCGCAGCGCGACATCTCCGGCAACCTCGCGATGGCGCTGCTCGCGCTCATCGCCGTGCTCCCCGAGTACGCGATCGATCTCTACTTCGCCTTCTCGGCGGGCCGCTCGCCCGAGGCCGCGAAGTACGCCGCCGCCAACATGACCGGCAGCAACCGGCTCTTGCTCGGCCTCGGCTGGCCGTTCGTGCTGCTGCTCTTCTACGTCGGCAGCCGGCGCCGCGCGCGCCAGCCCGCTCCTGGCGCGGCCGCGCCGCCCGTCGCCACCGAGGTCGTCCTCGGCAAGAGCCGCCGCATCGAGCTGGCCGCGCTGGGCGTCGCCGGCCTCTGGTGCCTCGCGATTCCCTTCCGCCACCAGATCGGCCTGCTCGACACGCTGGTGCTGCTGCTCCTCTTCGCCGCCTACCTCGTCCGCGCCTCGCGCGAGAAGCACGACGACGAGCCCGAGCTGATCGGCGTGGCGCAAGCGCTGGGCGCGCTGCCCAAGCTGCGCCGCCGGACGACCCTCTGCGCGCTCTTTGTCTTCGCCGCGCTGGCTGTCTTCGCGGCCGCGCAGCCGTTCGCCGACGGCTTGGTGCAGGGCGGACGCAGCTTGGGGCTCGACGAGTTCCTCCTCGTGCAATGGCTCGCGCCGCTCGCGTCGGAAGCGCCCGAGTTCCTCGTCGCCGCCATCCTCGCGCTGCGCGGCAACGGGGATGCGGCGCTGGGCGCCCTGCTCTCTTCCAAGGTGAACCAGTGGACGATGCTGGTCGGCAGCCTGCCGCTCGCGCAGCTCGCGGGCGGCGGCTCAGGCGCGCTGCCGCTCGACCACCGGCAGTTCGGCGAGCTGCTCCTCACCGCCGCGCAAGCGCTGCTCGGGTTCGCGGTGCTCTGCGATCTGCGGCTGCGCGCGTGGGAGGCGCTGCTCTTGCTCTCGCTCTTCGTCTCGCAGCTCTGCTTCACCGGCACCACCGTGCGCCTCTACTTCTCGGCGGCATACCTGGCAGCGGCGGCGCTCATCCTCGTCTTCAAAGGGCGCGAGCTGCGCTCGCTCGCCCGCGCCGCATTCGAGCGCTGACGAGCGCCTGGCTACTCGGTGGCGCGCTCGTAGATGGCGGTGCAGCGCTCATTGTCAGGCACGTTGGTGAGCACCGGGTGCGAGCTGGTGTCCTCGTCCTCGTGGATGATCGTCGTCAGCGTCAGCAGCAAAAAACCGTTCTTGCGCGCGACGCGGAACATCAGCTTGAGCCGCTCGCTCGATGGCGCCAGCTCGTTCTTTCCTTCGAGGTGCGTGAGGTCGAGCGTGAGCGTCTCACCCACCAGCCACCAGCGGCCGCTCGCGCTGGTGGTGAACGGCCGGTCGGTCCCGCGAAACAGCAGCGACTCGGAGAATCCGCCGTCGGGGGAAAAGCGCATATGCCCTTGGTTGCGCCCGCCCTCCCAATCGCAGGTGAAGAGATCCTGATGCCGAGACCAGAGCCCGCTCGGATCGAGGCTGGGCGAGCAACCCGACGCGCCGAGGAGCGCCGCGATGAAGACTCCGGTACAGAGGGCGTTCGGCAGTCGCATGCGGAAGGAGCGTTCCACACGCCTCGTCCGCCGGGCAATCCTTTCCAGTGCTGCTTCTTTAATGAACCTTCACAAGCGTGAAGTAACCAACATCACGCAAGGGAGACTTCGTCGTCTTCTTCACTGAAGCGCTCCCGCCGCGCCGCCGCGTCGAGGACCGCCTCGAGCTGCTGGAGCAGATCGCGATTGCCGTCCTGGTGATATCCCGCGAGCGCGCGCTCGAACTCGGGCAGCCGAGAGAGGAACTCCGCCAGCTTTTCGCGGGTCAGCTCCTCGGCGCACAGGCCATATCCCTCCGCCTCGAGATATCGCGCATTGAGCACCTGCTCGAACTGCTTTTGCACCGGCACCGACAGCACCGGGCGACGGAGATAGACCGCCTCACCCATCAGCGTAAATCCGCCGCCAGAGATCACCCCGCGCGCGGTGCGAAGATCCTCGATGAAGCCCTGCTCGCTGAACGGCCGATAGAGGAGATTTCCCTCGCGGATATCCTCTTTGAGGTCGCGGCGCAGTCCATAAATGCGGCATTCGATGCCCGACGACTTCAATAGCTCCGGCAGCTCAGTATTGGTCGTATAGGTCTGGTAGACGAGCAGGTGGTTGGCCGTCTCTGGCTTCGCCGCCAATATCTCCGGGCGGAGGATCGGCGGGTGCAGCGAAGTCCGCTTCTTGCGAATGGGCGGATAGAAGAAGGTACTAATCAAATAGTGATACGCGCCGGGAACCTTGCTTTTGACGATTCCCTTGGCCGTCTGGAATTCCGCCTCATGGCCTTGGGTAATCGACGGCGCGTGCAGGCAGCGATTGATGATCTGCATATTGTCGACCGAGATGACGGGCAGCCGGTGGTTCTTGCCGAATAGATAGCTCCAGCTCTCGAAATCGGAGATGACCACGTCGGGCTTGAACTTCTCGGCGATATCGAAATAGGCGCGGACATTCTGCGGCCAGCCGGTGACCGCGCCTTTGAGGTTCTCGAGGAGCGTCTTGAAGTTCCGCACCTCGTTGTCTTCGGTGACGATGGTGAGCCCCCATATCTTTTGCACGCGCAGGTGCTCGCTCGCCCGCTGCGCGAGATAGTCGTGCGCGCGGCCGGAGACGACCACTTGAACGTCGTGCTTCTTCACCAGCTCATCGAGGATGACCCGCGAGCGGATCGCGTGGCCCATTCCTTCGCCGACGACACCGTAGAGGATGCGCATGAGCCCGAGCTTAGCAGCTTGGCCGCGCGAGGTTTAAAAGCCCATCGCCATCGCGTTATGAACGAAGTGCGCGACCATTCCCGGCAGGAGCGAGCCGGTGGCGAGATAGAGCGCGCCGGCGACGAGCCCGAGCAGAAACTGCGGTACGAAGGGCGAGCCGACGTGCGACACGCCGAAGGCAAAGGCGGCGATGAGGAATCCCCAGCGCCGCTGCTTCTCCGGCAGCTCGCGGGTGATCACGTCCTGCAACCAGCCGCGGAAGAAGATCTCTTCGGCGATGGGCGCGAACAGCACCATCGTGATCGCCAGCGCGAGCAGCTCGCCGGGGGACATATTGGCCGCGCCCGCGTCGCCGCCGCTGCCGAGATGGAGCAGCTTGATGAAGCCGAGCGAGAGCATCGCGCTGGCCGCGCCGCCGAGCACGCCCGCGCCCAGCCAGATTGGGTTGGCGGGCAGGAAGCGCAGCGCCGTCGAGGGCCGGCTGCGGACGGTGAGCAGCGCGAGCACCAGCGCCGACGTCCCATAGACCGCGGCGAGCGCATATCCGGGCCCGAACTGAAACGGCAGCAGAGAGAGAAGCTGCGAGCCGAGCGACTGCAGCGCGAAGAAGACGGCGAGCACCACCAGCGCGCGCCAGACCGGCGTGTCGCGCTCGGCATCCTCGGCGCTGTCGTCGATCCATCGAATGCTGCGCGCGGCCGAGCGGCGCGCCTCGAACGCGAGCGCCGCGAGGCCCGCCAGCGGCGGCAGCGCGAGAGGAAGCGACTGCGCCGCGGTGGCCGCGAGCAGCGGCATGAGCAACAGCATCATGTCGAAGTTCTTCGGCCCGCCCACCAAGCTCTGGCCCGCGCCCGCGCCGAGGAACGCGACCGAGGCCACCGCATGGCAGGCGAGCCAGACGGCCGCAATCGCGACGGCCGCATGCCAGACCAACATCCACGCTTCATTGACGTCCGCCCCATCCGCGCGGGCCGTCGCGATCGCCGCGGGAATCAGATAGAGCAGCCAGGGCGCGGAGTAGAGCCGCAGCGCGGATATCTTCCCCACCAAGGTATCGGCCGGTGATATCGGCAGCGCGGAGAGAAACGGCCGCGCCGACAGCTCGCGCGCCGTGGCCTGCTGCGCGACGCCGAAGACGCCGATACCGCCCATATATGCAATGAAGGTGAATCCACCGGTCAATATCCCGGAGAGCTGGTCGGCTTTGATATCGACTTTGAAGGCGGCGATGGTCAGGCCAACAAAGCCCGCCAGCGCGAGCACCGGCGTCGCTACGGTGCCGCCCTCGCGCCACATCAGCCGCCGCTCGAGCGAGCGGAGGTCGAGGATTCCCTGGGAACGGCTCTGCCGCTTCGGCGGCGTCATATCGAGCCGATCATATCCATGGGCTTCCACCGCGCTGATGATCAGCAGGCTGACCAGCGCGAGTATCGCCAGCAGCGCGACCGCGAATATCCAATTGTCTTGTTGCGCGAGCGGCCGGGCCAGCACCAGCAGCGGGTCCCTGCGAAAGATCGGCCGCGGCACTTTCTTGGCGAGCATCGGCCCGCCCATCAGCACCACATATCCAAGCAGCGAGAGCACCGTCCACGACTGGAGGATGCGTCCTCGCACGTGCGAGGAGACCGAGCCGCGGATGATCGACGCGAGCGCCGAGCCGACAAGAAAGAAGGCGAGATAGAGACCCAGCGAATAGAGCACTATCGCGGGCGAGCGGCGCTGGCCGAGCGCGAGCGCCTCGCAGATAACCAGGAAGAGCCCGGCGACAATCGCGTTGCGCAGCCACATCAGGAGCAATCGCGCGCCCCAGCCGATGGGCAGCTCGTCGAGGAGCGCCGCCTTCAGCGGTGAGCGCAGCTTGCCCAGCTCAGGCGCCGCATCGGCGAACCCGCCCGCAATTCCAAACAGGAGCAAGGCCCACAGTTGATAGCTCGTCCCGGCGAGCCGATTCACGGACAGGTGCGCACAGCGGTCGGCGACCTTCCAGATCGCCTGGCTCATATAAGCGCACCAGACGAGCGTGAGGATCAGCCCGGCGGGAATGCGCTGTTGCGTGGGGGCCGCGCCCATCTTGATCGCGCGGCGGGTCCAGTGCCGCCAGACCAGCTGGAGCAGCGCCCTTGTTTGGCGGAGACTCTCGTTCATGCGACCAGCTTGAGGAACGCATCTTCCAGCGTCGCCTCGGGCGGCAAGCCCGCGCGCACGCGCACGTCGGCCGGCGTGCCTTCCACCAAGAGATGGCCGTGGTGGACAATCAATACCCGCCCGCAGAGGCGGTCAGCCATATCGAGCAAATGGGTCGATACCAACACCGCGACGCCGCGCTTGGACTGCTCGAGCAGCAGCTCGCGCACCCGGTGCGCCATCGGCGGGTCGAGCCCATTGGTCGGCTCGTCGAGGAGCAATACTTTCGGCTCGTGCGCGAGCGCGAGCAGCAGCGCCAGCTTCTTCTTCATTCCGTGCGAATAGTTGTTGGTCAATATCTCGAGCTGCTCATTGAACTCGAGCAGTTCGACCAGCGGCGCGATGCGCGGCCAGGCGCTCGCCAGCTCGATGCCGCGCACGCTGAGCGCGAATTCAATCGTCTCGCGGCCGGTGAGGAAATTGAAGAACGCCGGCTCGTCGGGGCAGAAGCCGATGCGCTGCTTGACGTCCTTGCTCGAGGTGAGCGCGTCGAGCCCGAGCAGCCGCGCCGAGCCGGAGGTGGGCCGCAGCATGCCGAGCAGGATCTTCAGCGTGGTGGTCTTTCCCGCGCCATTGGGCCCGAGCAGGCCGACCACTTCGCCGGGGCGGATCTGGAAGCTCAGCTCGGCGACTGCGTCCTTCGCGCCAAACGTCTTTCGCAGCGCGGTCGCCTCGACGGCAAACGATGTGTCCATTGGCGCGAGCCATAGCACGAATGGGGAGCGCGGCCTCTGGCACCATTGCGGCGGAGAGGACCGGGTTCCTCGCTGCCGGTTGTCACGCGGATATCGCGCGATATCTATTCGATTGGCAAGCTATGCGCTCGCGCGATCGAGCTTTGCCACCGCCTCGGGCGATAGCTTCAATTGCGCCGCTGCGGCCAGATCGAGCAGGTGCTCCTCGCGGGTGGCCGAGGCGATCGGCGCGCTGATATCCGGCTTCGCCAATAGCCAGGCGAGCGCCGCGCGCGCGGGCGTCGAGCGCGCCTCCTCCGCCACCTCCTCGAGGGCGCGCAGCACGCTCAGGCCCCGCTCATTCAAATACTTGCCCACCGCGCCCGCGCGCGCTTTCCCCTGCACATCGGCGGCGCTGCGATATTTGCCGGTGAGGAATCCAGCGGCGAGCGCGAAGTAAGGGATCACGCCCAGCTTGTATTCGGCGGCCATCGGCGCGAGGTCGTGTTCATACGTGCGCCGCTCGACCAGGTTGTAATGCGGCTGCAGCGTTTGATACGCGGGCAATCCCTCGCGCCGCGATATCTCGAGCGCCTCGCGCAGCCGCGCGCCGCTGTAGTTCGACGCGCCAATGATGCGGACCTTTCCCGCGGCAATCAGCTTCGCATAGGCCGAGAGCGTCTCCGTCAGCGGCGCGTCGGGGTCGTCGCGGTGCGATTGATAGAGGTCGATATGATCGGTCTGCAATCGCTGCAGCGACGCCTCGGCCGCGCGTTCGATGTAGCTCGCGGAGAGCCCCTTGGCTCCGTCGCCCAGCTCCATTCCCACCTTGGTGGCCAGCGTCACCTGCGCGCGCTTGCCCGAGCGCTGCAGCCAGCGTCCGAGAATGGTCTCCGATTCGCCGCCGCGGTGGCCGGGGACCCAGCGCGAATAGACGTCGGCGGTGTCGATGAAGGTCAGCCCCAGCTCGACCGCGCGATCGAGCAGGCGGAACGAGGCGGCCTCGTCGACGGTCCAGCCGAAGACGTTGCCGCCGAGCATGATGGGGGGAACCGAAAGGCCGCTGCGTCCGAGTGGGCGGGTCTGCATGGGGGCTCCTCTGCGAAGCGCGCCGTCGTGCCGCGCGAGAGGTGAGCGGATGCGCGGCGGCGCGATCTGTTCCCATCTTTATTGTGGTCAAGAAGAGCGCGCTCGTCTCGCTCCGGCCGGGCGATCAGCCGCGCGCATCCTCGAGCGGGCCCAGCCGCCACAGCTCAGGCCAGGCAAATCGGACGATGGCGACCACCAGCAGCGTGCCCACGCCGCCGCCCACGACCGCCGCGATGGGCCCGAACAGCCAGGCCGCGAAGCCCGACTCGAAGTCGCCCATCTCGTTGGAGAGGCCGATGAAGACCCAGTGGATCGCCGCGATGCGGCCGCGCAGCGAGTCGGGCGAGACGACCTGCTCGAGCGTGCTGCGGATGACCGCGCTGACGTTGTCGAACCCGCCCAGGAGCGCGAGGAAGACGAGCGAGAGCGGCAGCGAGGTGGAGAGTCCGAAGCCGATCGTCGAGACGCCGAAGACCGTCACGCAGCCGAGCAGCACGCGGCCGGTGTGGCGCCAGGGCGGCAGGCGCGTCTGCACCAGCGCCGCGATCAGCGCGCCCAGGCTGGGCGCGGCCCGCAGCAATCCCAAGCCCTGCGCGCCCGCGTGCAGGATGTCTTTGGCGTAGACCGGCAAGAGCGCGGTCGCGCCGCCCAGGAGCACCGCGAAGAGGTCGAGCGTGATCGCGGGCAGGAGCAGCTTGGAACGGAAGACGAAGCGCAGTCCGGCCGAGAGGCGCGGCTCGTCGCTCGCGCTTTTCTCCAGCGGGCGCACCGCGCTGGCGGGGATGGCCGCGAGCGCCGCGACGAAGAGCAGCGCGGCCGCCGCGTCGAGCAGATAGACGACGCTCGCGCCGCCGGTCGCCGCGATGAGCAGCCCGCCCAGCGCCGGCCCCACCGTCGCGCCGATCTGGAAGCCGCTCGCGAGCCACGCGTTCGCGTTGGCGAACTCGCTGCGCGGCACGATCTGCGCGAGCAGCGAGGAGGTCGCCGGCCGCGAGAACGTGCCGCACACGCCGGTGAGGAAAAGCAGCGCGTAGATCGTCCAGATCGGCGCGGTGAACCACGACGCGAGCGCGAGCCCCGCCGCCGCGAGCGCCATCCCGGCCTGCGCCAGCATGCCCATCCGCCGCCGATCGAACCTGTCGGCCGCCGCGCCCGCTGGCAGCGCGAGCAGCACCACCGGAATCACCTGCGAGAGCCCGATCAAGCCGAGCGCGAGCTTGCTGTTGGTCCGCTCATAGAGCTGCCACCCGACCGCGACGTCGAGCATCTGCGCGCCGAGCACCGAGACGATGCGCCCCGCCGCGAAGGCGCGCACTGCGGGCAGCCGCAGCGCACCCGCCCGCTGGCCGGGCCGGCCCGTTACTTCCGCGTCGCTGTCTGGGTCGGCAGGAGGCTCAATTGCCAAACGCGATGCCCGCCGAGAGCGTGAAGAGAGTCAGCCCGTAGTTGAGGAAGTGCACCGCAGCCTGGCCCTGCACGCCGAGGTAACCGAACACCGGCATCGTGTACTGCAGCAGCACCGAGCCGCCAGAGAAGTCGATGTCGGCCGCGGAGTCCGCGGTGATCGAGCCGGCGGTGTACGCGCCCGCGAGCGTGAAGTGGCCAGGCAGCGGCCCGAGGTGATCGAAGCGCAGCCCGAGGCCGATGCCGCCGAGCAGGCCGGTGCGCCCCGCGAGCAGCGGCGACCAGCCGCCCTCGAGGAAGAGCTCGAGGCCGAGGTTGTGCGTCAGCCGGTAGCCGCCGTCGAGAGAAGCGAGGAGGCCGAAGTCGGTCTCGTTGCCCGAGCCCAGCGTCGTGCCGTTGAAGGTGCCGCCCGAGCTCGACCAGTTGGCGAGCCCCGCGGTGACGCTTGCCCCGAAGAGGATGCCGCGGGTCCACGAGCCGCGCGACGCATCGGGCGGAGGCACGGCGGGCGCGGCAACCAGTGGAGGCGGTGGAGTCATCAGCAGATCCGCCGAGGGCGCGGGCGGAGCCGCCGCGGGGGCCGGCGCGGCGGCGACTGGAGCGGGCGCAGGCTTGGGTGCCACGGGAGGCGGCGTGGCCGCGGGAGCCGGAGCCGCAGCCGGGGCGGGCGCGGCGGCAACGGGAGCGGCGGCCGGCGCGGGAGCTGCCGCGGCGGGAGCGGGCGGCGCAACCGCGGGCGCAGCCGAGGGGGCGACGATCAGCTCGGGAGGTGGCGCCGGCGGCGATGCGACCGCACCGGCTGCGGGCGCAGACGCGGGCGCGGGCGATGCCGCAGCAGGAGCGGGCGCCGGGGCCGCTGGTTGCGCAGCAGCAGCAGCCTTCGCGGCCGCCTGCTTCTCCGCCGCGTCGCGCGCCGCTTCCTTGATCAGGTCGCGGTGCCCGGGCTTGGCCTTCTTCTTCGACTTGGCGCTCGGTGCCGTCGGCGGCGCGACGCAGACATGCTGCTCGCAGACATCATCGCCGGGGCAGTCGAGATCTCGCCCGCAGCTGCGCACTGCGGGCGGATCCACGCACAGCTTGTCGACGCAGATGCGCGACCCTTTGCAATCGGTGTCCTTGAAACAGCCCGCGTCCTGTGCCCGAGCTGCCGGGCCGCCGAACGCGAGGACAACGAAGCAAAGGGCGACGAGCGCACGCGTCATTCGTACCTCTGGGTGTTGCGCAGACTGCTACGGCTTGGGAGAGCCCGGACGGCCGCCACCGGCGCCGCGTGGAGCCCCGCCACCGGGACGGCCACCGCGGCCACCCGCCGGACGCGCGCCACCGGGGCCGCCCGGCTTGCGGCCCGGTCCGCCGGCTCCGCGCTCGCTCTTGCGATCCTGCGCAACCGTGTCCATCGAGAAGCTGCCCTCGAGGGACGCGTCGTTCTTGTTCTTGGTCGAACCGCTCGGACGCTGCGGCCCGCGGCGGGCGCCCTTCTCTTCCTTCGGGTCCTTGAACACCTGCTTCATCGAGGCCGGCATCAGGTCGACGAGGAACTGGTGCTCGCCGATCTTCTTCGCGCCCGCGACGACATCCTCGCCGCCGAACACGCGGACCAGGCGCACGCGCTCGGCGTTGCGGCCCGCGGCGTGCGTCGCTTCACGCAGGCGCGCCAGGCGATCACCCGTCGTGCTGGTCGCCTTGCTCACCGCCTCGTCGAGGATCGCCTTGACCGCGTCGGTCTCGCCCGCCTCAACCACCTCGGCCTTCGCCTCGATCTTCGCGGCGGCGCTCGCGTCTTCTGCGGCGCTCTCCTTCGCGGCCAGCTCGTCGGTCGCGTCGGTCGCGGACGAGAAGGCCTGCGCCTCGCTCGCCTCGCCAGGACCGCCCTCCACGTCGGGCTCGCGGTGAGGCACCTCGCCCGCGGCCTGCGCGTGCTGGGTGGGCTGCGCCGTCACTTCGACGTCAGCGGGAGCGGAAGCCGGCACCACCTGGGAGAGCTCCTTGGGGAGACTCTTCTTCGCCTCGGCCTCTGCCTTGGCGGCCATGCGGATGAGCGTGCCGGAAAATTCTGTCAGGGTTCGGATTGCCATAGGGGGCCGGTCTCTACCACAACGGGCGCGGGACGGAAGGGGGTCCGCACCCCAAATTCGTACGCAAGAGATCGGATGATCTCCGGGGCACACTTTTGCGGGGTTGCCAGATTTTCCGCGATCGTTCGCGATCTTGTGGCCTGGGAGCTACAATCCACAACCTGTGGACAACCCACCAGGGGTTGCGCATGACTCGGCGCGTCACCACAATCCCTGGTACTTTTTCTTGACAGGTAGGTGCCGGGATGAGATTCACCGCATGTCCGAAGCCTTCCCCAAAAAGGGACCGCAGAGGGCAACACATCCAAACCCATCGAGGCCCGACGGCTGTCGGCGGCACACCTTCAGGTGTATCGCGCGGGGTCGTTTTGTCTCGGAAACCGAAGAAGGTAACGCCGCCATGTCCAGCTCGACCAAGCCCGGCAACGTTGGTGATGCGATCGTTGGTACCGAACCGATCTCGGCGGCTCCGGCGGCCGAAGGAAAGCTGAGCGGACACGTCCGCCACTCGTCGCCGGGGCAGGTCCCGGGACAGGTGCCGGTCGCGCGCAAGGGCAAGGGGCTGCCCGTCTCCCGCTACATCACCCGCGAGGGCCAGACCGCCGCCGAGGTCCTCAACGAGGTCACCTGGACGCACCGCCCGGCGAAGATCTCCGGCGCCGACGGCGAAGTCGTCTTCAAGATGGACGACGCCGAGGTCCCCGAGGGCTGGTCGCAGCTGGCCACCGACGTGGCCGTCTCCAAGTACTTCCGCAAGGCGGGCGTGCCCACCAAGTCGGGCGCCGAGGAGAGCGTGCGCCACCTGGTCAAGCGCGTCGCGCACACGCTGCGCATCTCCGGCGAGGAGCAGGGCGGATACTTCGCCACCGCCGAGGACGCCGAGGCTTTCGAGGCCGAGCTCAGCTACTACCTGGTCCACCAGATCGGTGCGTTCAACTCGCCCGTCTGGTTCAACTGCGGCCTCTGGCACGAGTACAAGATCGCCGGCTCGGGCGGAAACTTCGCGGTCGACACGCAGACCGGCACCGCCTACGTCACGCCCGACGCGTACACGCGCCCGCAAGTTTCGGCCTGCTTCATCCAGAGCTGCAACGACGACCTCGACTCGATCTTCTCGCTCGTTCACGACGAGGCGCGCGTCTTCAAGTACGGCTCGGGCTCGGGCACCAACTTCTCGAAGCTGCGCGGCAAGATGGAGCGCCTCTCGGGCGGAGGCACCTCGAGCGGCCTGATCAGCTTCCTCGAAGTTCTCGATCGCGCCGCCGGCGCGACCAAGTCGGGCGGCATCACCCGCCGCGCGGCAAAGATGGTCGTCCTCGACGTCGACCACCCCGAGATCCGCGACTTCATCACCTGGAAGGCGCGCGAGGAGAAGAAGGTCGGCGCGCTCATCGCGGGCGGCTACTCGAGCGACTTCAACGGCGAGGCCTACCGCACCGTCAGCGGCCAGAACGCGAACAACTCGGTCCGCGTGACCGACGCGTTCCTCGACGCCGTCACCAAGAACGGCGTCTGGGAGACCCGCGCGCGCACCACCGGCGAGGTGGTCGAGCGCCTCTCGGCAAAGGACCTCTGGAGCGAGCTGGCCGAGTCGGCCTGGAAGTGCGCCGACCCGGGCATCCAGTACGACGACACGATCAACCGCTGGCACACCTGCAAGCAGACCGATCGCATCTACGCGTCGAACCCCTGCAGCGAGTTCGTCTTCCTCGACGACACCGCCTGCAACCTCGCCTCGCTCAATCTGCTCAAGTTCCTCGACGAGAAGACGGGCGAGTTCGACATCGAGGGCTACAAGCACGCCTGCCGCGTCTTCTTCATGGCGCAGGAGATCGCGGTCGATCTCGCGAGCTACCCGACCCAGCGGATCGCGGAGCGCAGCCACCAGTACCGGCCCCTCGGCCTGGGCTACGCGAACCTCGGCACGCTGCTGATGGTGCAGGGCCTGCCGTACGACTCCGATGAGGGCCGCGCGGTCGCCTCGGCGCTCACCGCCGTGATGACGGGCGAGGCCTACGCGCTCTCGGCCGAGATGGCCGGCAGCAAGGGTCCGTTCGCGGGCTTCGCGCAGAACCGCGAGTCGATGCTCGAGGTCATGAAGATGCACCAGGCCGCCGCGCTCCAGATCGACATCGATCTCGCGCCCGCGCAGATCCTCTCGGCCGCGCACGAGGCGTGGGCCCGCGCGGTGACGCTCGGCGAGCAGCACGGCTACCGCAACGCGCAGGCGACCGTGCTCGCGCCCACCGGCACCATCGGCCTCTTGATGGACTGCGACACCACCGGCGTCGAGCCCGACTTCGCGCTCATCAAGTTCAAGAAGCTGGCGGGCGGCGGATCGTTCAAGATCGTCAACCAGTCGGTCCCGCGCGCGCTCAAGAAGCTCGGCTACGCGCCCGCAGAGGCGCAGGCCATCGTCGACTTCGTGCGCGGCACCGCGACGCTCAAGGGCACGCCGGACTTCAACCCGTCCGAGCTGCTCGCCCGCGGCCTGCTCGAGAGCGAGATCGCCAAGATCGAGAAGACGCTCGAGTCGGTGTTCGACCTGCGCCAGGCGTTCGCGCCGCACGTGCTCGGCCCGGCCTGCCTGACCCGCCTCGGCCTCGCGGCCAACGCGAAGGGCGCCGCGGTCCTCGAGAAGCTCGGCTACACCACCGCCGAGATCGACGCGGCCAGCCTGCAGATCTGCGGCCGGCAGACGGTCGAGGGCGCGCCGTACCTCAAGCCGGAGCACTACCCGGTCTTCGACTGCGCGAACCGCTGCGGGCCGCTCGGCACGCGCTACATCGAGCCGATGGGCCACGTGCGCATGATGGCGGCCGCCCAGCCGTTCCTCTCCGGCGCGATCAGCAAGACGATCAACATGCCGTCCGACGCGACCGTGGCCGACGTGGAGAAGATCCACTTCGACTCGTGGAAGCTCGGCCTCAAGGCGATCGCCATCTACCGCGACGGCAGCAAGCTCTCGCAGCCGCTCTCGGCCGGCGACAACGCGAAGGCCGCAGGCCCTGCCCTGCCGCTGCCGCTCCCGAAGGAAGTGCCGCTGCTCGTCGCCGATCTGCAGAAGCTCCTCTCGGTCTCCCCCGAGCAGGCGCAGCGGATGGCCGAGGCGTGCCTGATGCCCCACAAGAGCCTGGCCTCCAACGTCGTGGCGGCGCCAGCGCCCCTGCCGCTGCCGGCCGCCGCGCGCCGCCGCCTTCCGGCCAAGCGCCACGGCCTCACGCAGGAGGCGAAGGTCGGTGGCAACAAGGTCTTCCTCCGCACCGGCGAGTACGAGGACGGCGCGCTCGGCGAGATCTTCATCGACATGCACAAGGAGGGCGCGGCGCTGCGCTCGGTGATGAACTGCTTCGCGATGCTGGTCTCGCTCGCGCTGCAGTACGGCGTCCCCCTCCAAGTTCTCGTCGAGCAGTTCGTCTTCACGCGGTTCGAGCCCCAGGGTCCGGTCCAGGGCCACGATCGCGTGAAGTTCGCGACGTCGGTCATCGACTACGTCTTCCGCGCGCTCGGCGTCGAGTACCTGCACCGCGACGACCTCGCGCACGTGACGCCGGAGGCGGCGGCGACCACCCCGTCGGAGAACATGGGCTCGGAGCCCGGCACGGGGACCATCCCGGCGAGCCCGGCCATCGTCGCCAAGGCGGCGCAGAAGGCGCCGGCCTCGCAGGTCGCGGTCGAGCGCGCAGGCGCACGCCGCGCGGCCTCGGCGCAGGATGAGCAGCTGCGCAACATGTCGGGCGACGCGCCCTTCTGCGACGGCTGCGGGCACATCACCGTCCGCAACGGCACCTGCTACAAGTGCCTCAACTGCGGCAACTCGATGGGCTGCAGCTAGCCCGCGCGCTCAGCAGCTGAAGCAACGAACGGCTCGCGCGGAGGATCGCGCGGGCCGTTTTGTTTTGCATGCCAACCATTGGGACAGCAACTATCTCGCGAGCGCTCGCAGCTTGGCGAAGGCGCGCAGCATGGCCGCGTCGGAGTCGGCGGGCGGCGCGTCGAGGCGGACCCAATCGAGGGCGCGGCTCTCCTCGGAGAGGCGGGCCGCCGCGCCCTCGCGCGCGAGAAAGGCAAAGCGCAGGTCGAGGTGCGCGTGCTCCGGTTCGTTGGGGCGCGCAGGGATGCGGTGGATGTCCACGTCGAAGAGCGGCGCCTGCGCGGCCGGCAGCGGCGTGCTTGGAGAGGGAGCCAGCGCAGTCAGCTCGCGCTCGGCGAGGCCGGTCTCCTCTTCGACCTCGCGCAGCGCGATCAGCCGCGGCTCGAGCTCGCCCTCGCCGTGGCCGCCCGGCTGCAGCCAGCGCTTGAGCTTGCCGTGGTGGAGCAGGAGCACCCGCTCGCGCGCGGCGTCGAGCACGAAGGCCGAGCCGGTCAGGTGTCCGGAGAGCTGGCTGCGCAGGTGCGCGTCGGCCGGGTGCTCGCGCAGGAACGCGCGCACGGCCTGCACGTCCTCGGCCTCGCGCGCGTCGGCACAGGGGTGGGCCGCGAGCGTCGCATCGAGCGCGGACCAGTCGGGAATCGGTGGGGTCATGCGGCCGACTTAGCATCGGCGGCGGCGCCGCTCGAGAGCGAACTTGCGGCTATTCGTCGGCCATCGACATCGAGACCAGGTTGCCGCCGCTCGCCGCCGACGAGAGCTTCACCGCGCCGCCGTGCTCCCGGGCGATCCGCTCGACCACCGCGAGCGCGAGCCCGCTGCCCCGCGCGCGGCTGGGATGGAACGGCACGAACGCGTGCTCGCGCGCTTCGCTCGAGAGCGGCCGGCCCGGATCGCGCACCGAGAGCTCCCAGTGACGCTGCGCGCGTCGGGTCGAGCGCGGCAGATCGCGCAGCGAGAGCAGCACCTCGCCGCCGCCGACCTCCTCGGCAGCCAGCGCGCCGAGACGCAGCAGCAGCCGCGTCGCCGTGCCGAGGCGGGTCGGGTCGGCCTGCACCGGCGCCATCCGCTCCGGCAGCGCGCAGCGCACCTGCACGCCCCGCCCGGCCCACTCGCTGGCCAGCTGCTCGGCCACGTCGCGCACCGGCCCGCGCGGATCGAGCGGCACCCGCGCCAGCGTCGGCGGCCGCGCGAACTCGAGCACCTCGCTGAGCAGGAGCTCGATGTTGCCCACTTCACGGATGGCGATCTCCGCGCGCCGCAGATCGTTGGGCTGCAGCCGCCCGTGCCGCTCGAGCGTCTGCAGCGCGATCTTCACCGCCGAGAGCGGATTGCGCACCTCGTGGGCGAGCAGCGAGGCGAAGCGGGCCAGGTCGGCCGCGCGTTGGGCCGCGTCGGCGTCGGCGCGCGAGGCGGAGAGATCGATCACCATCGCGACAGTGCCGGCCGGCGCGCGGCGCAGCTCGAGGCGCGCGGGAAACTGCTTGCCCGCCTCTGGCCCGCCCACGCGCAAGAGCAGCCGGGTCATGGAGGCGGGCGCGAGCTCGGCGAGATCGCGCGCCGCCCGCTCGCCGCCGACGAACAGCTCTCCCGCGGGGCGCCCCAGCAGCTCCTTCTCGGAGCTGCCGAACACCTGCGCGCACGCGCCCGCGGCCCCCTCCAGCAGCGGCCGCTGCCGCCGGCTCCAGGCCACCGCGCAAGCGTCGGCGCCCGCGATGAAGCGCCCCAGCTCGAGCGTCAGCTTCTGCAGCGGAGGGCTCATCGCGAGGGCGCCTTCCCGAGGAGCGCGAGGAGGGGCAGCAAAGCAAGAGCGAGAGCCAGGGCGAGCATGCATCCTCGAGCGAGAGAACGCGCGCGACCGTAGCCGCTCGCTTCAAGCTGCACAAGCGCCGCGCGCCCCCTCTTGACGGCGCGCGCGGCGGCGGGCCATCCTAGATGTTCGTCCGAGCGAATGGCTGCCAGACCGGACTGTCCGGCAGCCGACCGATGGAGAAGTTGGCATTCGGGGGCCTATCGTTCGGACGACCGTTTCCCACTCTCTGCACCACCCAAGGAGCACCCAATGCGCCGCTTTCTCCGCAAGATGAAGAGCCAGTCGGGCCAGGGCATGTCTGAGTACCTGATCATCGTCGCCCTCATTGCAATTGCGGCGATCGGCGTGGTCACCGTGTTCGGCACCGACATCCGCGATCTCTTCTCCGCGTCGACGGGCGCGCTCTCGGGGCAGGCCGTTCAGAACACCGGCGCGACCAAGGCGAACACGTCGAACAACAAGACGCTGAAGAACTTCGGCAACCAGCAGCAGTAAGCAGACTTTCCCGCTGCGGTGGGAAGCGGCACAACGAGGACGTTCGAGGACTTTGCGGCCCTCGGGCGCCCTCGTTCGCATTTTCCGGCCCGCTCTGCGCGGCTGGAACGATCGTGCTAGATCCCGTCGCATGAGCGGCAAGGAACGGGACGGCAAGAGCAAGGCGGACCAGCACAACACGCGCGGCATCGAGCTGGCCGATCGCGGCTGGGTCGATGAGGCGATCAAAGAGTTTCGCAAGGCGATCGATCTCGACCCCGACGGCGCGCACGCGCACGACAACCTCGCCACCGTCCTCGCCGAGAAGAAGCAGTACAAGGAGGCGCTCAGCGAGTACCTGACCGCGCTGCGCCTCGAGCCGGAGAGCGCGACCGCCCACTACAACCTCGCTTGCTTCCTCTCGACGCACGCGGGGGACATGTCGGTCGAGCAGTACAAGGAGGCGATCGAACTCGATCCCGACTACGCCGACGCGCACCTGAACCTGGGCATGACGTACGCGGACCTCGACCGGCGCGACGAGGCGAAGTCCGAGCTGCAGATCGCCATCAACATCGACCCGCAGGATCCGGTCGCGCGCCACGAGCTGGCCGCGCTGCACATGGACGACGGCGACTACCGGGCCGCCATCGCGCTGCTCAACGACGTGACGCGCCTCGAGCCGCAGAATCATGAGGCCTGGCTCGACCTCGGCATCTGCTACGCGCAGAAGGGATTCTACGAGGAGGCTGAGCGCTGCTACGGCAAGGCGCGCGAGCTGCAGCCGGACGACCTGCTGCTCAACTACAACGTCGCCGCGCTCTACGCGCTCTGGGGCAAGCCGGCGATGGCGCTCGGCGCGTTGAAGATCGCGCTGGAGAAAGACCCGGTGAAGGTGCGCGCGTGGCTTGCGGCCGACCCGATGTTCGACAGCATCAAGAGCGTCCCCGAGTTCGAGCAGCTGGTCGCTCTGCAGTAGTCCGGTGGGGATTTTCGGGTCCAACCACCGTCGGAGAAAAATCTTTCAATTGTGAAAAACGCAGTGCAATCCTGAAGTTCGGTGGCTCGATTTCTGGCCTCTCAAAAAAGTCGTCTCTAATTAAGTCATGGGCTTGCGTTCTTGGCATGGGTACTGCTATAAGTATTTTCGAAGCGCAGTTTCTGACTCGGTGTTGGTCCCCCCCCGCCACCTCGACAGATTCTGCGCTTCACTTTTTCGGGCCCCAGTCGCGACAGCGCGGCTGGGGCCCGACCCTTTTGGGTCCCAATTATTGGGGTTCAAACTGTTGGGACACCAACCATCGCTGCCCCAACGACTTGGGCAACCGCTTCAGCGATCGACCTGAACCACACGCTGCTGCCGGGCGCGAGCGGCGGCGTCGCGCAGCGTCTCGTAGATCGAGTGCGCCTCGGACAGCGAAGGGAGCGCCAGCGTCGGCTCGACCTGGTCGGTTGAGTAGAGCGTGAGGGTGCCGAGGCCGCGCATCCGCTCGAAGAAGGTCTGGTCGAGCACCACGTCGCGGATGCGGTAGAGGTCGATGCTCTCGCGGCGGCGGCTCATCAGGCCCCGCTCGATCTCCAGCCGCTGCGACGAGAGCGTGTAGCGGATCGAGGCGCGGCGGATGGCGATCGAGGCGGCCCACGCCCCTTGTGCGAAGAGAAACACCGCGGCGGCGCCGAGCGCGAGCCGCAGCGGCGTGTTATCCGCCGTCGGCTTGATCAACGCGTCCGAGAGACCGCACATCATCGCCGCGAGCAGCGAGCCCTGGGCGATCCGCGTCGGGAGCTGCCGATTCGGCCCGAACGAGGTGGTTGGGTTGCTCGCGTCGAGATCGCCCTTGACCAGCCGCAGCTCTGGAGACATGGCCCGACTGTACACCTGGGCGGAGTCGACCGCTGCCGGAGTCCGATGATCGCGCCGCTGCCCAGACGCTTCTTCGATCGCAACGCCGCCGAGGTGGCCCCGGAGCTGGTCGGCTGCCTGCTGGTGCGCCGGGCCGACCGGGCGCTGCGCATCGCGCGCATCGTCGAGACCGAGGCCTACGTGGGCGAGCATGATCTCGCCTGCCACGCGAAGGTCGGCCGCACCGCGCGCACCGACCCGATGTACGGGCCGCCCGGGCACGCGTACGTCTACTTCATCTATGGAATGCATCACTGCGTGAACGCCGTCTGCGGCCCGGGCGGCGCGCCGAACGCGGTGCTCTTGCGGGCCGCCGCGCCGCTCGACGAGTCGCGCCGGACCGCGCTGGGCTTGACCGAGCGCGCCGCGTCCCCCCTGCTCCACTCCGCCACAGGTCCAGGCAACCTCTGCCGCGCGCTGGGGATCGACCTCGGCGAGAACCGGGCCGATCTCTGCGATTCGAAGAGCCCTCTGTGGATCGCCCGGGGCATCGGGGCCGCGCCGGTGCTCTGGACCGGCCCGCGCATCGGGGTCGACTACGCGGCGGAGTGGGCGGGCGCGCCGCTGCGCTTCTGCGACCGGGACGATGCGCACGTCTCGCGGCCGCGGCCGCCGCGCGCCAAGGTCACTCCTCGGAGAGGCCGTTGATGGCGCCCTGCGCGCCCGCGGTGCTGCGCGCGACGTCGGCCTTGCAGCTCGCCACCTGATCGGGCGCGCCTTGGGTCGCGAAGCGGAACGCGGTCAGCTCGGTGGTGCGCGAGACCTCGCCGCGGATGCTCACCGCCTCGACCAGCTGCGAGAAGAGGTGCGTCTCCTGCGAGAGCGTGGTGAGGCCTTTGTGCAGCGCCTCGCCGGTGCGGATGCGCTCGGCCAGCTGGCTCTGCACGAAGAAGGCGACCTTGCGATCCTGCGCGGCGGTCAGGCGGGCGGCGAGGCGGCTCGCCCGCTCGAGTCCGTCGCGCTCCTTCTGCAGCTCGGCCGAGACTTCGTCGAGGCTGTGCGCGGCCGAGTCGGCTTTGCGCCGGTAGAGATCGAACAGCTCGACGGCGGCCTGGTGCGCGGCGGGTGGCAGCTTCTGCCCGGGCGCAGCGAGCGGCACCGGGCGGCCGGCAATGTGAGAATCGAGCTCGGCCATCTCCGTGGCCGCGTGGGAAGCGACCGCGCAGGCGTCGCCCTGCAGCTGCGCGCGAACCTCCGAGGCGTACTCGGCCCGCAGCAGCGCCTGCTCGGCTCGCAGCTGCTGGCGGTGGACGACGTAGAGCCCGCCCGCGCCGAGCAGCAGCGCAGCGACCACGAAGAGGGGCCAGCGGGCGAGCCACGCCTCGGTCCAGGGGACCTCGCCGCGCAGGCTGCCCTGCATCGCCACGGTGATCTTCGTCTCGCCCAGGCGGACCACGTCGCCGTCGCGCAGCCTCGCTTCGGAGATGCGCTTGTCGTTGACGTAGGTGCCGTTGATGCTCGCGAGGTCGCGCACCACGAACCAGCCGCCCTCGATGACAAACTCGCAGTGGCTCGAGGAGACGTTCTGATCGGGCAGCGTGAGATCGTTGTTGCGCTTGCGGCCGACCAGCACGCGCGGCGGACGGAACGGCAAGCTCGTGCGGTGGCCGCCCGGGCCGTCGACGTCGAGCAGCGCCGACCAGCGCGACGGCATGCCGCCTGTGCGCGGCGGGGCCCGCAGCTCGGCCTGGCCGGTTCTCGAGTCGCGCGAAGAGTGCACGGAGGGAGAGTAACGCACTCGCGCGCCCCGTGGGCCGGCTTGTGCTTTGGCGCGCCACCGGAGGGTCCTTCCCCGGATCATTTCGGGGGCGCTGGCAAGCGTCGCTCTGATCTTGCGACGGCGGACGACTTCTGTGCAGATCCGCGCCGCCATGAAGATCCGCCGCCTCGAAATCACCGGCTTCAAGTCGTTCGCAGATCGCGTTGTCTTCTCGTTCGACGAAGGGGTCACCGGCGTCGTCGGCCCCAACGGCTGCGGCAAGAGCAACGTCGTCGACGCGATCCGCTGGGCGATGGGCGAGCAGTCCGCCAAGCACCTGCGCGGCCGCAGCATGGAAGACGTGATCTTCGCCGGCAGCGAGAGCCGCCCCGCCACCGGCATGGCCGAGGTCGCGCTCACCTTCCAGAACGACGGCCGCTCCGCGCCCGCGCAGTACGCCGGCTACAGCGAGATCACCGTCACCCGCCGCCTCTTCCGCAACGGCGAGAGCGACTACGCGATCAACAAGACCCCGTGCCGCCTGCTCGACATCACCGAGCTGTTCCTCGGCACGGGCGTCGGCACGCGCGCCTACTCGATCATCGAGCAGGGGCGCATCGGGCTCATCGTCAGCGCCAAGCCGGAAGATCGCCGCTCGATCCTCGAGGAGGCCGCTGGCGTCACCAAGTACAAGGCGCGCCGCAAGCAGGCCGAGCGCAAGCTGGACGCGACCGAGCAGAACTTGCTGCGCCTCTCCGACGTGGTCGGCGAAGTCGGCAAGCGGCTGCAGTCGCTCGAGCGCGCCGCGAAGAAGGCGGAGCGGTTCCGCGAGCTGCGGCAGGAGCTGCGCGAGTTCGAGCTGCTCGTCGCCGCGCAGTCGTACCTCGAGGCGAAGTTCCAGGAGGCCGCGCACGCCGAGGAGCTGCGCGAGGCGAGCGACGCCGAGAAGGTCGCCCAGGCTCACGTCGCGCGCCTCGAGGCCGGCCTCTCCGCCGAGCGGCTCGCGCTGCTCGAGGACGAGAAGAAGGTGCAGAGCCTCTCCGAGGGCGCGCACCAGATCGACAAGCAGGTGAAGCTGGCCGAGCAGGAGGCGCAGTTCGCGCAGCGCGAGCGCGAGAGCATCGCCGCCCGCCAGGCGCAGCACGAGGACGAGCTGTCGCTGCTCGGCATCCGGCTCGAGCACCTGACCCGCGAGGAGGAGGGCCAGAAGATCGAGCAGCAGAAGCTGGTCGACGCGACGGCGGAAGATCAGGCGCGCCAGGCGCAGGCCGAGGCGACGCTGCAGGAGTCGCAGGCGCAGATCAAGGCGGCGCAGACCGCGGTGGAAGAGGAGCGCCACCAGGCGGTCTCGGTGCTCACGCAGCTGGCGAACCACCGCACCAACCTCGTCAACCTCGAGAAGCGGCGCAGCGATCTGACCGCGCGGATGACGCGCGTGCAGACCGAGTCAGACGAGCTGGCGGCCAAGGCGCAGGAGATCTCGCGGCAGCGCGACGAGCTGGCGCAGACGCTGCTCGCCGCGCAAGAGAAGCGGCGCGAGCTGCACGACCAGCGCGTCTCGCACGAGGAGCTCCTGCAGCGCACGCGGGCCGAGCTGCGCGAGACGGAGGCGATGCTCATCCGCCTGCGCGAAGAGCTGGCCGACCGGCGCTCGCGCCTCACCTCGCTGCTCGAGCTGCAGAAGAACTTCGAGGGCTACGGCCGCGGGCAGAAGGCCATCCTCATGCGCGAGGAGGACGAGCGGCGCCGCGACGGCATCTACGGCCTGCTCGCCGACGCGCTGCGCACCGCGCCCCAGCACGAGCGCGCCATCGAGGCGGTGCTGGGCGATCGGCTGCAGCTGGTGCTGGTCGAGAGCCACGCGGCCGGTCTGCGCGCGATCGAATATCTGAAGAAGGCCTCGGCGGGCCGCGCGAGCTTCGTGCCGCTCACCGAGATGGAGCAGCTGCCGCTGCCGACGGGCGCCGACGGCAACGAGCTGGCCGCGCCCGAGGGAGCCATCCGCGCCATCGACGTGGTCGACTGCGCGCCCGAGCACGAGCGGCTCAAGCGGTTCCTGCTCGCCGACGTGTTCCTCGTCGACACGCTCGCCACCGCGCTCGCGCTCTGGTCGCGCAACCCGGGCGCGCGCACGTTCGTCTCCACCGAGGGCGAGGTCGTCGACAAGGAGGGCGTCGTCTCCGGCGGCCAGCTCGAGGGCGTCGGCGGCGGCCTCTTGCACAAGCGGCGCGAGCTGCAAGAGCTGGCCGAGCTGGTGCGCGAGCTGGAAGCGAAGATGTCGCTCAGCACGCTGCAAGTAAACGAGCTGGCCGCGCGCGTCTCCGCGACGGAAGTGGCGGCCAAGCGGTTCGCCCAGGAAGAGCGCGACGAGGAGCTCAACCAGCTGCGGCTCGAGCGCGACGTGGCGCGGCTGCAGGAGGAGCTGGGCCGGCACGGGCAGCGCGACGCCGTCCTGCGCACCGAGAAGGAGACGCTCGGAAACGCGCTCTCCGAGGTGGCGCGCGAAGAGACCGACGCACGCGACGCGGTGAGCACCCGCGAGGGCGAGCAGCTCGAGCGCGAGGCGCGGCTGCGCTCGCTGCAGGCCGAGCTCTTGCGCGCGCGCGAGCGGGCCGAGGGCGTCCAGGCCGAAGTCACGCGCGCCAAGGTGAACGCGGCCGCGCTCGCCGAGCGGCGCGAAGGCATCGCCCGCTCGCTGTTGCGCCTGGAGGAGCAGCGCCGCGAGGTCGAGTCGCGCCGCGAGAAGCTCGACGCGGAGATCGCGCAGGGCAAGGAGCGCGCGGCCGCCCTCGAGGAGAAGACCAAGGTGTCGCACGCGCAGCTCTCGGCGATGCTCAAGGAGAGCGAGGAGCTGCGCGAACAGCTCGGGCGCGCGCGCGTGCTCTACGAGACGGCCCAATCGAAGCTGCGCGGCGGCGACGACGAAGTGCGCGCGGCCCGCGGCGAGTCGAACAAGGTGGGCGAGCGCCGGAGCGCCGCCGACCTCGCGCTGCAGACCATCCGCCTCGAGATCGGGCACCTCGAGCAGAGCGTGCGCGAGAAGCACTTGATGGAGATCGCCGACGTCTCCGAGGCGCGCCGCGAGGAGGCGGAGAAGATCGATCGCGAGCGGGCCGAGGAGCAGATGACCCGCCTGCGCGAGCGCATCGAAGCGCTCGGCGAGGTCTCGCTGACCGCCATCGACGAGGCGAAGGAAGTGGGCGATCGCCACGCGTTCCTCACCGCGCAGAAGATCGATCTCGAGGAGTCGATCGCCAAGCTGCGCTCGGCGATCAACCGCATCGATCGCGCGAGCAAGGAGCGGTTCAAGGAGACGTTCCACCTGGTGAACGAGCGGTTCCAGCAGGTGTTCCCGCGCCTGTTCCGCGGCGGCGCGGCCGAGCTGCAGCTGGTCGAAGATCCGGCCAACCCGGGCGGCGAGCCGGGCGTCGAGATCGTCGCGCAGCCGCCGGGCAAGAAGCTCACTTCGGTCGGTCTGCTCTCGGGCGGAGAGAAGGCGCTCACCGCCGTCTCGCTCATCTTCGCCATCTTCCTGATCAAGCCGACGCCGTTCTGCCTGCTCGACGAAGTCGACGCGCCGCTCGATGAGGCCAACGTCGGCCGCTACAACGAGATGGTCCGCGAGATGAGCCGCACCTCGCAGTTCATCGTCATCACGCACAACAAGCGGACGATGGAGATCGCCGACTCGCTCTACGGCGTGACGATGGAGGAGCCGGGCATCTCGAAGACCGTCAGCGTGAAGCTCTCGCCGCAGGCGCAGGGCGGCACCACGGTCGCCGCGTAAGCCGCGCCGGGCTGGTCCGTAGGTTGACCGACCCGGAAAGCATCGCCCGCCGCGCAAACGCGCTGCCCGCGCGCGCTCTTCTCCTCAACCGAGGAGAAACGACCATGGGCAGTTTCGACAATCGCGAATACCGGAGCACCTGGCTGCAGGGTCTGCAGCAGCAAGCGACCGCCGCCGGCCTCGAGCCGCGCGAGCTCAAGCGCGTGCGCGTCGGCGAGCAGCAGGGCGCGCTCGGCGCCGCGTTCACCACCTTCTTCGGCGGCAGCGTCTCCATCGACGAGTTGGCCATCGCGCAGTTCGAGGAGCCGCGGATGAAGCTGCGCTGGACCACGGTGGTGCCGTTCTCGCGCAACGCCATCCTCGCGCCGCAGCACCTGGTGACCGTACCTGGCGAGATGCCGGCGCCGCTCTGGGTCGAGGGGCCCGGCTTCTTCTGGAGCACAAGCAGCGCAAGCTGCGCTGGCTCGCCTACGTGCTGCTCGCGGTCTCGACGGTGTCGCTCTACTTCCCCGCGCTGATCGGCGCCTGGCTCTACACCGCCCGCTACAAGAAGCAGCTGTGCGGGCCCGACGCGGCGCTGGGCAAGAGCCTCCATCCGCGCGTGGCGCAGGCGCTCGAGCAGCTCGGCAGCGAGTGGTTCGTCACCGGGCGCACGTTCGTCGAGCTGCCGTGGCTGTTGCAGCTGCGCGCGCGCGGCGACGGCAGCTCGCTGCTCGCGGTGCAGGTCGGCGGCGGCGCGCACGGCGGCGGCGGGCTCATGAACGCGCTGAAGCGGTTCAAGAACCTCACCGATCGCAACAAGTTCTTCGCCGCCGCCGACCTCTCGTTCATGACCACGATGGATGTGGTGCGCGCGCTGCAGCCGGAGATGCAGGCCCAGGGCGGCCCCGCGCAGAGCACGCCGTTTCCGGTCGAGTACGAATCGCTCACAGCGAGCGCGGCCTAGAGGACATCTCGGCGAAGTCCTGTGCGGCAACATCGGCGGCCGCGAGCGGCTCGACTTCACCGTCGTCGGCGCCGCGGTCAACGAAGCCGCGCGCCTCGAATCGCTCTGCAAAGAGACGGCGCGCCCCCTGCTCTTCTCCGAAGAGTTCGCGAGCGCCGGCGGCGAGCCGCGCGCCGCGCAGACAAGAAGCTTGCGCCCCACGCCGCGCGCCACGACATCGCCAGGCGCGTGTTGCCCGGCCGCTCCCCGCCGCCCCGCCGCCCTTCTTGATTGCGCGAATCCTCGCGGAATGTAATCTGCGCGCCATGCGCACATCCCGACTCTGCGGAATCCTTCTCGCTGCGACCCTTCTCGCGCCCCTCTCCGCTCGCGCCGACGACACCAAGCCGCCGGTGATCAGCGACGTGAAGGCCAGCCAGAAGGGCGGCAAGGTCTTCATCGAGGCGAAGATCACCGACGAGACCGGCGTGCTCTCGGCCACCTGCTCGCACCGCAAGATGGGCGCGGCCAAGTTCGAAGACTCGCCGATGGTGAAGAACGACTACGACGACACGTTCAAGGTCTCGTTCAGCGGCGGCGCGGACACCGAGTACTTCATTCAATCGACCGACCTGCTCGGCAACGGCCCGAGCGCGTACGGCTCGCAGAGCAAGCCGATGTCGCTCGGCGGCAAGCCGGCCGCGGTCGCCTCGAACGAGCCGGCGCAGCCGAAGGAGACCGCGCAGCCGACCCAGCCGAAGGAGCCCAAGGAGCCCAAGCACCACGAGGCCCAGGCCGAGCCCTCCGAGCCGGCCGAGCCGCGCGCGCACAAGCACCACAGGAGCGACAAGGGCCAGGCCGCCGAGTCGACGCCGCCGAGCATCCAGCACCGCAAGCCGAGCGTCGCGCTGCTCGAGGGCCAGGAGTTCAAGCTGCGCGCGCGCATCGTCGCCGCGGACGGCGTGAAGGACGCGGTGCTCTTCGCCCGCCCGCAGGGCTACACCGACAGCGCGTACAAGGTGAAGATCCCGCTGGTGAACACGGGCGGCGAGGCCTACGAGGTCACCGTGCCGGCCGACGTCGCGCACGGCACCGTCGAGTACTACCTGATGGCGCTCGACAACTCGGGCCACAAGGCGGGTCTGGGCGACCCGGACAACGATCACTGGTTCTCGATCACCTTCAAGAGCGCGAGCGCGCCGGTCGAGCAGCCGCTGATCATCTCCACCAACGTCCCGGCCAAGGTCGCGCCGGGCAAGCCCATTCACATCCGCGCGCAGGCGACGCTGCCCAACTCGGCGGAGCTGAGCGACCAGGAGGCCGCCGACGCGGAGACCAAGATGCAGTCGGCGACCGCGAAGGTCCTCTACCGCGCGCAGGACGCGGGCGATCAGTCGGTCGACATGGTCGCGGACCCGAGCGGCGGCCTGGGCGGCTTCATGGCCGATCTCCCGGCGGCGCAGGACGGCTCGCCGGTCTACTACCAGGTCATCGTCTGCCTGGCGGACAAGTGCGCCGTCGACACCGGCAGCAAGCGCAAGTGGAACGGCGTGACGGCGACCGCGGGAGATCCGGTGGCGACCGCGCCCATCAAGGCCACCAGCCAGCTCGCCCCCGCGGGCCTGCCGGAGTAGCCAGGTCGCTCCTTCGACGCATTCGTAGCAATCGCTTCCGGGCCGCGCGCATTGACAAAGCGCGCGGCCCTGTGCGTTAGAAGCGCCCCAAAGAAGACGGGCCTGGGAGAGGCTTCACGTTGGCAGCCGCGATCGACAGCGAAGACCCGCTCAAAGAAGACGAGCTCGCGGGCTCCGGTCGGCGCATCGGGACGATGCTGCTGCGCTCGCTGGTCGGCCTGGCCGGCGGGCTCGCGGTGGCCTTCGTCGCCGGCCACTTCCTCGACGTGCATCCGCGCGAAGTGCTCAGCGCCATCGAGCGGGTCCCGCTCTGGGCTTCGCTCTTCTGCGTCTTTTCGTCGGTGGTGGTGATGGCGCTGCAGTCGTGGCGCTGGCACCGCGTGATGGGGCCGCTGCTCGGCCTGCGCTACGTCGATGCGCTGCGCGCGCAGGTGGTCGGCTTCCTCTTCAACGCGCTCCTGCCCGCGCGCGGGGGCGATCTCTTGCGCGTGCAGTACCTCGGCCGGCGCACCGGCAAGAGCCGCGCGACCCTCCTCGGGACCGAGCTGGTCGATCGCTGGCTCGACTGGTGGGGCTGGATCCCCAGCTTCATCATCATGGCGATCGTCTCCTCGCCGCCCGCCTGGCTCTACAAGGCCGTTGCGATCTTCGGCACGCTGCTGCTCGTCTCCGGCACGGCGATGATGCTGCTGACGCGCAATGGCTGGCGGCCCCGCGAGGGCACCACCTCGGGGAAGATCTTCGCCGCGCTGCGCACGGGCGTGCTGGCGTTCCGCACGCCGCGCATCTGGGTGACCGCGCTGCTCATCGCGCCGCTGCCGTGGATCTGGGAGGCGAGCGCCATCTCCATCGCGGGCCGCGCGTTCGGCTGCGACCTGACGCTGGTGCAGGCCTTCAGCGTGATGATCGCGTTCAACGTCGCGATGATCGTCCCCTCGCCCGGCGGCGTCGGCACGGTCGAGTCGGGCGGAATGCTCGCGCTCAACTTCTTCGGCTTCAACCACTCGAGCGCGCTCGCCTTCATGACCGTCTACCACTTCAGCCAGCTCATCCCCGGCATCGCCGCGGGCGCGGGCGTGCTGTTCGCCGAGGGCGAGCGGCTCTTCGGCGGAGCGTCGCGGCTGGGCGAGTACGCGCTCGAGAACGAGCCGGAGCTGGGCGGCAGCGCGCCGGTCGACGCGGAAGCGCTCGCCAAGTAGACACCGCGCAAGCGCTCGCGCAGCAGCCAACTCAAACCAAGCGAAGAAGAGTTTCTCTACGCGAGAAGGCGAGCGGCCGCGAGCTGCGCGCTCTCGCTCTGCGCGTCGCGCGCGATGGCGAGCTGCCAGGCCTCGCGCGCTTCCGGGCCGCGCTGGAGGCGGGCGAGCGCGTCGCCCCAGAAGAGCAGGCCGTCGCCGCCCTGCCCTCGGTAGCTGTGCTCGGCGGCGCGGCGGCAGAGCGCTTCGGCCGCCGCCCATTCGCCGCGCGCGCCGGCGACGCGGGCGAGGATGAACAGCGCGTTGCGGCCGCTCGAGGCGCGCAGCTGCAGCGCGCTCCCCTGGGCCGCCGCGTCGCTGGCCGCGTCGAGTTGGCCGAGCGCGAGCAGGAGAAGCGCGCTGGTGAAATGAAGCTCGGAGAGGAACAGCCGGGGCACTGCGCTCGCATCGGCCTGCGCGGTGAGCGCGAGGCCGTCCGCGCTGCGCGACTGGTGCGCCGCGATCCAGGCCCGCTGCTGAAGCAGGCTCGCGCGCGTGAGAGGAAACCGCTGCGAGCGCTCGTCGATGAGGCGCAGCCGTGCGTCGGCGGTGTCCCAGCGGCCCAGGTTGTACTCGGCCTCGGCCTTGTTGATCTCGACGAGCAACGAGTGGAACGCATCGTCCGGATCATCGGGCGCGGGCTCGTAGGTGACCGAGAGCGCCTCCAGGTAGCGGCCGGCGCAGATGAGCGTGTCGACCAGCAAGTTGGCCATCTGCGAGGAGCGATCGCCCGCGGCGATGGTGGCCTCGACCAGCGCGAGCGCTTCGTCGAAGCGGTTGCCATCGCGGAGCTTCTGCAGCTGGACGTAGAGGCGATCGTGCGCGCGCGCGGCAGCGAGGGCGTGCGGCAACTTAGCGCCCAAACAGGCGGGTGAGCTCTTCGTGCTCCGCGGCCGTGCAGTAGCTCGTCTGCTTTCCGCCGGCCGCCAGCTCGATGCACAGCTCGTAGCGGCCGTTCGGCTGCGCGGTGGCGGTGTGGCTCTTGGAGAGCTTGAGCAGCCCGAGCAGCTGCGCCACTCGCGGCGTCGAGGCGCGGCCGGCGGGCCGGCTGCGGTAGCCCATGCGCAGCATCCGCGTCGCGCTGCGGGCGAGCGAGGGGAGCTGCGCGAACTCCTCGAGCACGCGCTGCGCCTGATCGCCCAGTCCGCCGCCGCCCCAGGTCTCGGTCGGATCGTCGAAGTCGAGCTCTTTTCCCTCGGCGTTCTTCAGCTCGCCTGACGGCGTGGCGACGAACGCGGCGGCGCGGAACTTGTTGTTCTTGCCGCCGCTGGTGCCGACCACCTCGAACAGCTCGACCTTCGCGGAGGCGCGCGTGGCCAACGCCCGCGCGGCCCGGCGCGCGAGCGCGGCCTTCTCGAGGTGGAGCACGCAGCCCGACTCGCCGCGATCGAAGATGGTGATCTGTCCGTCGCTCGCCGCGTCGTCGTGCACCAGGCCGAGCGCTTCCAGCGCGCCAGGGAGGATCTCGACCAGCCGTTGCCAGTCGAGCTGCGAGGAGCGGAGGATGGCGAGCTCGGTTCGTTGCATGCGCGCACCCTATCAGCGCGGCGGCGCCGCATCGCAAACATCGCTTCGGCGTCGCTCTCCGGCTTGACAGGCCCCTCGCGCGCTCGCAACTTGCGCGGCCTCATGGCGAACGGGAACGAAATGATCGGGCTGTTGGGAGCCGCGCTGGCCGCGCCGGGTGGTGGGTCGAACGCGGTGCTCGCCGCGCTGGCGCTGGCCGTGATCGCGACGCTGGTGGCCTTCGTCGCCGCCCGCGCCGGCAAGCGCACGGCCCGCAAGCCCGAGGGAAAAGCCGAAAAGCCGGAGACCCTCGAGCTGCCGCCGCGCGCCGAGGTCCCGCACGTCGCCGGCGCGTCGCCCCTGCGCATCATCGGCGCGCCGCTGCCCGGCGACGGCGTCCCGCTGCGCATCGATGAGGAGGCCGCGGCCGCGCGCGCCGCTCGCCAAGCGCGGGCGCGCGAAGAGGTCGAGGCCAAGGAGTCCGCGCTTGCCGAGGCGCGCGCGAAGGCCGGCGCCGCCAGCGCGAGCGAGCGCGAAACCACGCTGGGCGCGGTCGCGCGGCTCGAGCGCGAGCTGGAGACCGCGCGCAAGAAGGCCGACTACGAGAGCCAGAAGGTCTCCGAGTTCGAGGAGAAGGCGCGCCGCGCCGCCGAGGCAGAAGCGAAGATCGCCCAGGCCCGCGCCGAGAGAGAAGCGCTCGCGCGCGCCGCCGCCGAGGCGAAGGCGGCCGAGGAGGCGTCGCGGCAGAAGCTGGTCGATCAAGAGAAGGGCCGCACCCTCTCCGAGGGGCTCGCCAAGACGCGCGGCGGGTTCGTCGCGCGGCTCAACTCGCTCTTCGGCACCGGGCGCCAGCTCGACGAAGAGGCGCTCGGCGAGCTCGAGGCGATCCTGTTCTCCGCCGACATCGGCGTGCACACCGCCACCGCGCTGCTCGAGACGGTGCGCGAGAAGCTCAAGCGCAAGGAGCTCTCGGACATCACCAAGATCAAAGGCGCGCTGAGAGCGGAGATCGAGCGGATCCTCGCGCTCGACGGCGCGGCGGCGAACGCGAAGCACGGCGTGCTGCCCGACCTGCCCCAAGGCGCCACCGCGCCGCAGGTGGTGATGGTGGTCGGCGTCAACGGCGTCGGCAAGACCACCACCATCGGCAAGCTCGCCTACAAGCTCTCGCTCGGCGGCAAGAAGGTGCTGCTCGGCGCGGGCGACACGTTCCGCGCCGCCGCGGGCGAGCAGCTCGACGTCTGGGCCGAGCGCGCGGGCGTGCCGATCGTGCGCGGCAAGGATGGCGGCGATCCCGGCTCGGTGCTCTTCGACGCGGTCGCCAAGGGCGCGGCCGAGGGCTTCGACGTGGTCCTCTGCGACACCGCCGGCCGCCTGCACACCAAGAGCGGCCTGATGGACGAGCTGAAGAGGATGAAGCGCACGCTCGAGAAGGCGCACCCGGGCTCGCCGCACGAGGTGCTGCTGGTGGTCGACGCGACCAACGGGCAGAACGCCATCGCGCAGGCGCGCCAGTTCCACGAGGCGCTCCAAGTCACCGGCTTCGTGCTGACCAAGCTCGACGGCACGGCCAAGGGCGGCGTGATCATCGGCATCTGCGACGAGCTGAAGATCCCGGTGCGCTACGTCGGCGTGGGAGAGAAGGCGGCCGACTTGAAGCCGTTCGATCCGCACGAGTTCGTCTCGGCGCTCTTCGACGATTAACGAAGATTTGCGAATTCGATAACCGCCATTATCGAATCTCGCGGCAGCAATTTTCCAGCCCGGTGGGCTGTTCGAGTGCAGATGCCCGACGAACTCGTTGTCCAGGCCGCTCCCCGCGCCACGCTGCTGCTCGTCGACGACGAGCCGGCGAACCTCGACTCGCTCGAGCGGATCTTCTCGCGCGAGGGGCACCGCGTGCTGCTCGCCGCCAGCGCGCAGGCGGCCATCGAGCAGCTGCGCAAAGAGCCGGTCGATGTGGTGCTCACCGACTTGATGATGCCGGGGATGAGCGGGCAGGAGCTCTTGCGCGCGGTCCGCGCGGTCGCGCCCGACACCGAGGTGGTGCTGATGACCGCCTACGGCACCGTCGAGGCAGCGGTCGCGGCGATGAAGGACGGCGCCTACGACTTCCTCACCAAGCCGCTCAAGCGGCACGCGGTGATGAAGAGCGTCGCGCTCGCGGTCGAGAAGCGGCGGCTGGTGCAGGAGAACAAACAGCTCAAGGCGCGCCTCGCCGGGCTCACCTCGCCGGCGGCGATCATCGGGCAGTCGCAGCCCTTGCGCGCGACGCTCGATGTGATCCGCCAGGCGGCCACCTCGTCCGCGACGGTGCTGCTGCTCGGCGAGAGCGGCACCGGCAAGGAGCTGTTCGCGCGCGCGCTGCACGACAACTCGGCGCGCGCAGGCAACGCGTTCGTCGCCATCAACTGCGCGGCCATCCCCGAGTCGATCCTCGAGGCGGAGCTGTTCGGCTACGAGCGCGGCGCGTTCACCGGAGCGGTGCAGCGCAAGGAGGGCCGCTTCGAACGCGCGAGCGGCGGCACGCTGCTGCTCGACGAGGTGGGCGAGCTGCCCGCGTCGGTGCAAGCGAAACTCCTGCGCGTGCTGCAAGAGGGAGAGATCGAGCGGCTCGGCGGCACGCAGGTCATCCGCGTCGACTGCCGCGTGGTCGCCGCGACCAACCGCGATCTGGCGACGCTGGTGCGCGAGGGGCGCTTCCGCGAAGACCTCTACTACCGGCTCAACGTGATCCAGGTGACGCTGCCGCCGCTGCGCGAGCGGCCTGAAGACATTCCGCTGCTCGCGAATCACTTCCTCGCGCGAGCGGCGGCGAAGAACCAGAAGACGCTGCGTGGCGCGACGCCAGCGGCGATGGCAGCGCTCGAGTCGTACGCGTGGCCGGGCAACGTGCGCGAGCTGGAGAACGCGATCGAGCGCGCGGTGGTGCTCTCGCGCGATCCCGAGATCGACCTCGACGACCTGCCCGACTCGGTGCGCGCGGCGGCGTCGCGCGCGGGCGCGCAGGGGCAGCTCGCGGCGCTCGGGCTCGAGGGGCGCACCCTGACCATCCCGCTCGGCACGACCATGGACGACCTCGAGCTGCGGGTCATCCGCGAGACGCTGCGCCACACCAAAGGCGACAAGAACCTCGCGGCGGCGCTGCTCGGCATCGCCGCGCGCACCATCTATCGCAAGCTCGAGAAGGACGGCGACAAGTGAAGCGTCTCTGGCCGTTCGCGCTGCTCGCGCCGCTCGCCGTCATCGCCGCCGCGCTCTGGGCCTTTACCAACAACCGGGCCGTCTCGATGCCGACCGAGACCTACGCGACGCGCGCCGAGGCCGACGCGCACGGGGCCTTCGCGCCGGTGCCGCAGGGCTGGCTGCCGCGCTTCATCCCCGAGGGCGCGACCGCGCTGCGCACCGCGCACAACCCGGGCACGCACCAGAGCTGGGGCGAGTTCCGCGCGCCCTCGGCGGGCTGGGCGCCGATCGGCCTGGCGAAGAACCAGCCGCGCGAGCTGCTGCTGCCTGGAGCGCCCTCGGTGGTGCCCTGGTGGCCCGCCGAGCTGCGCGGCCGCGTCGCATCGGGAGACCTCGAGATGCGCGGCTACCGCTTCAGCATCCTCGATGGAGAGAAGAGCCCGATCGTGGTCGCGGTGCGCGGCGCGCAGGTCTACTGGTGGCGCCTCGCGCGGCAGTAGCGCTAGCAAGACACTCAGAATAATGCACTGAGCATCGACGCTTGAGTATATTGCACTGAGTATTCTTAGGGAGATTGCTGGACGGACACAGTGGCAAAAGAGTTCCCTCGCCTTTGACAATTTGTCAGCGCAGGCGGGCAGCCGCACCGAGGGGCCGTCCGCCCCGGCTGGATTTGCCTCCCACGATGGCCCGCCACCTCGATCGGCTCTCCCATCGCGCGCTGGCACAAGCGTTGCTCTTCCCCTGGATATGGAGCTCGTCCTGCAGCGCTGGTCCTGGGTCGCAACGCCGCTCGCAGCGGTGATCGCGGCATTCTTCGTCGCTCGCACGGTCAACATCCTCGCGGCCTCGGCCATCGCCCCCAAGCCGGGGCTGATGCAGGGCGCGGGAGATCGGCCGCACAACAACACGCCGCCGCACACCGAGATCGACGCCGAGCGGTTCGCCAAGGCGTTCGACCTGCCCAGCCCCAAGCCGATCGTCGAGAGCGCGGCCGCGGTGGCCGAGGCGCAGGCGGCGGCGCAGGCCTCGCACGCAGCCTGGGGCGAGGCGGTCCGCTCGCCGCTGCACGGCATCCTCGCCGGCACCGCCATCGCGACGCCCGAGCGCTGGTCGCTCTGCCAGCTCACCGACACCGACGCGAACCTCACCATGGTCTACGCGCTCGGCGACACGTTCATGGAAGCGCGCATCTACAAGATCGAGAAGGACAAGGTCTTCATCGATCACGACGGCAAGAACGAGTTCATCGACGTGAACCCGCCCGGCGGCGCCGCGGCCGCGCCGGTGCCGGTGGCGAACGCGGACGGCGTCAAGCAGACCTCGGACAACCACTACGTCGTCTCGAAGAAGGAGATCGACAACGCGCTGGCGAACCTCTCCGACCTGGCCACCAAGGCGCGCATCGTGCCGTCGTTCAAGAACGGCGCGCCCAACGGCTTCAAGCTCTTCTCGATTGTCCCCGACTCGCTCTACTCGAAGATCGGCGTCCAGAACGGCGACGTGATCCACAAGATCAACGGCTACGAGATGAACAGCCCGGACAAGGCGCTCGAGATCTACCAGAAGCTGCGCGACGCGACCCGCATCGACATCGAGCTCGAGCGGCGCGGCGACATCATCAACAAGCAGTACTCGATCGAATAGCCGTTGCTCATGGCGCCAGGAGATCGCTCCTTCATGCACGCTCCACATCGTTCCTTGGTTTCGCGCGCGCGAGCGCTCTTGCCGATCGCGCTCACTGGCGCCCTCGCGGCCGCGCTGCTGGTGACGTCGCCCGCGCGCGCGCAGGACGACAGCGACAACCCGCCTCCGCCGCCGGTGAACCCCCAGACGGGCAAGCCGAACCACAAGGGGCCGGGTGCGCGGCCGCTGGTGCACCCGCCGCAGTTTCCCCATCCGGGCAATCCCAACGCGACGGTGAACGGCCCCAGGCCGGTGACTCCGGTGACGCCGGTGGTGCCGCCTTCGCAGCCGGCAGGGCCCGTCCCCAAGCGCAACTCGATCGTCGCCGAGCCCGGCGCGCGCTTGATCTCGCCGAGCGCCAAGTCGGCCAAGAACGCCAAGTCGGGGCCGCCCGAATTCGAGAGCGGAGACAAGAAGGAGGCGGGAAAGAACGCCAAGCTCTGGTCGCTCACCTACGACAAGCGCGAGCTCGCCGAGGTCATCCAGCAGATCGCCGACATCACCCAGCGCAACTTCATTTTGCCCGAGCGCGTGAGCGGCAAGATCACCATCCTCACCAACACGCCGGTCAACGCGGAGGAGGCGTGGAACGTCTTCCTCGCCGCGCTCGACGCGAACAACTGGGCCGTCTATCAGGTCGGCAAGTACTGGAAGCTGACCGAGAAGAAGCAGTCGCAGCACAACAACATCCCGACGCTGCTCGCCCCCGGTGAGGAGCCGGCGATGAACGAGCAGATGGTGACCAAGCTCTTCAAGCTCCACTACGTCGAAGCGGAGCAGATGAAGAACACCATCAGCCAGTTCATCACGCACGACTCGGAGATCGTGATCTTCCCGCCGGAGACGATGATCATCAACGACCTCGGCCTCAACATGCGCAGGCTGGAGCGGCTGATCGAGCAGCTCGATCAGCCAGGCGGGTCGGAAGAGATCCACATCGTGCAGGCGAAGTACGGCGCGGCCACCGAGCTGGCGCAGAAGCTCACCGAGATCTTCACCGCGCAGCAGGCGAAGACGCCGGGCGGGCAGAAGCAGCTGGGCGTCGCCGAGCCGAATACGCCGGGAGCCCCTCCACAGCCCGCCGGAGCCAACGCGCAAGGGCCGGTCTCGGTGAGCAAGGTCATCGCCGAGGAGCGGACCAACAAGCTGATCATCATCGCCAGCTCCAAGTCGTTCCAGCGCGTGCTCGATCTGCTCACGCAGCTCGACGTGCCGGGCGGCGAGAACGGCATCCACGTCCGCTACCTCGAGAACGCGAAGGCAGAGGACCTGGCGGCGACGATGCAGGCGCTCGCGCAGGGCGTGAGCGCAAAGAAGAAGACCGGCGCGGGCGCCGCCGGTACGCCGGTGCCGGGCGCGCCAGGCAGCGGCGATCTGATCAGCGGCGACGTGAAGATCACCGCGGACAAGAACACCAACGCGCTGGTGATCGTCGCCTCGAACTCCGACTACCGGAATCTCGAGAAGGTGATCAAGCAGCTCGACATCCGCCGCCGGCAGGTCTTCATCGAAGCGGTCATCATGGAGATCAGCCTCGAGGACGACTCGAGCCTGGGCGCCTCGGGCCACGGCGGCAAGGTCATCACCAGCGGCGGCGATCAGCTCCCGCTCGTGTTCGGCAGCGAGCTGGGCAGCCTCAACTCGCTCGGTGGCGTCACCTCGCTCGCGTCGCTCAACGGCTTCCTCGCCGGCATCCAGGGCCCGTCGCTGACCATCCCCGGCACCAGCGTGAGCATCCCCAGCTTCTCCGTGCTGCTCAACGCGCTGGAGAGCTCGAGCGACGTGGACGTGGTCTCCACGCCGACCATCATCATGACCGACAACAGCGAGGGCGAGATCACCGTCGGCCAGAACGTGCCGTTCCAGGCCGGCTACTCGCCGGGCGCGGGCCTGAGCAGCCTCGCCAGCGCCGCGTCGGGAACCAGCTCGACCACCAGCAGCCTGATCGGCAGCGCCGTCGGCCTGGGCGGCCTCGGCTCGCTCTACGCGCCCATCCAGCGCCAGAACGTCGAGCTGCGCTTGAAGATCAAGCCGCAGATCAACGACGGCGACTACGTGCGCCTCGAGGTCGATGAGCAGACCGAAGAGATCGCCTCCACCGACCCGACGCTGGGGCCCACCACCAGCAAGAGAAGCGCGAAGACCACCGTGGTCGCGATGGATCAGCAGACCGTCGTCATCGGCGGGCTCATCCAGGAGCGAACGATCAAAGGCGTGAGCAAGACGCCGATCCTCGGCTCCATCCCAGTGCTCGGCTGGCTCTTCCGCAACGAGACGTCGAAGAAGACCAAGACGAACCTCTTGCTCTTCCTCACGCCGTACATCATCCGCGACCAGAGCGACTACCGGCGCATCTTCGAGCGCAAGATGGCCGAGCGCGCCGAGTTCGTGAAGCGGTTCACCGGCCTCGACACCAAGTACGAAGCGGCCATCGACTACGAGCGCAAGCCGAGCCCGTTCGCGCGCATCTCGCGCACGGTCGACCTCGAGCTGAACATGGTCGAGAACGGCGGTCCGGGCATCGCGACGGAGAAGGTGATCCAGCCCTACCAGGCCGCGCCCGCGGCGCAGCCGGCGCCCGCGGCGCAACCCGCGAACCCGGCCCCTGCGCCCGCCGCGCCCGCGAGCGGCCCGAGCCCGTCGACGACGCTGCCC